>Ga0180434_10000776_pt1 | contig 46611 bp, 42 predicted proteins | sample SS_ome_7_FD_132453 | JGI IMG/M metagenome (GOLD analysis project Ga0180434, IMG submission 132453) | Hypersaline lake sediment archaeal communities from the Salton Sea, California, USA - SS_1_D_2 metaG | ecosystem: Environmental > Aquatic > Non-marine Saline and Alkaline > Hypersaline >... | reverse complement strand
TCCCTACCGGCTCGAGTATGGCGTGCGAACAGCCCGCGTGATGGAGCTCGCCCGCAAACACACCATCCGGGGTTGCATCCACGTGGTGCAGAAATTCTGCGACACCTGCCTGTTCGAGATTCCACTTCTGGTCGAGGATTTGAAGGCTGAGGGCATTCCTTCGCTGGTGCTTGAAATCGACGACACGGCCTATAGCGCCGGCCAGGTGACAACCCGAATCGAGGCATTCCTGGAGATGCTCTAGCCCTCGGTGCCCCAGTGATCTTCACCCCCATGGAAAGGAGATCATAAGACCATGCTGAAGCAAGTCGATCACGTTGGCATTGCAGTCAAGAACCTGGATGACGCCGTCAGATCCTACAAGGAGATGTTCGGAATCGAACCGGAATTCATCGAAGTGAGTGAAGCATTCAAGGTGCGCGTCGCATTCATACCGGTAGGCGGAGTTCTCATAGAGTTCATCGAGGCCACAGAAGAATCCTCTGTCGTGACGGAATGGATCGAGAAGCATGGAGAGGGCATCAATCACATCGCCTATCGAGTCGACAACATCGACGAAAGGCTCAAGGAGTTAAAAGAACAGGGTGTGAAATTGATGCACGAAAAGGCCGTTCCCGGCGGCGGCGGCTCCATGATAGCCGTCATCTCTCCGGAAGAGACAAACGATATCATTACGGAACTCGTGGAAAGAGAGTAGCCGGTTTCATGAACGCCTGAACCCGAGAATCTCTTTGCGCACGTACCGCTCAACGAGACCCCGGTATACCCCAAGTGCTATCTCGTTCCAGCCCAACTCCTCTTCCGTGAGTCCACGGGTTTTTTTCGCCGGCGAACCCATAATCATGGAGCGAGCTTCGTAACGGCGGTTACGAGGCACAAAGGAGTTCGCCCCGATGACGCTGTGCTCGCCTATCACCGCATGGGTCATGATGGTAGCGTTCATACCGATCATCACGTTCTCCCCCACACTACACCCCCGGAGAACGGCCCCATGTCCTATGGTCACGTTCGTCCCGATCTCCACACAAGCACCCATATCACTGTGAAGGACCGCATTGTCTTGGACGTTCGTTCCTGAGCCGATGACGATCTTCCCCTCGTCTCCCCGGACCACCGCATTGAACCACACACTGGCATTCGCCCCGATTTCCACGTCTCCGTAGATCCTGGCTCCCTCGGCAACAAAGGCCGAATCGTGGATCCGGGGTACCAGCACCGAAGATTCACCTTTCGAGTCCATGTCCCTCCTCTCCTTCAATTGGATACGGCCGTATCATTTCGGCTCTTCCTCTGTCAAGAGAACGCTGTGGCGGTAACGCTTGCCTTCCAGGTTTGCTTGGCATCCGTGACTCTTGTATGTTACCGATCAGGACGATACCGGGCTCATAACTGGATGGGAGATGTGATGAGCAAGTTGAAACTGATCGGCCTGGTGGAGCCGGTAGATCCATCCGCCCAGGAGGCCTTTGAAGAATGGTACTTGGGAAGCCACATTGAAGACATTTCTCACGCCCCGGCGTGATTCGTGCTACCGTCCACCGCCTGCTCAAGCCCTACAAGGAAACAGATCCGCCGCAGTATGTAACCATTTATGAGTTTGATACAGAAGAAGTGGGGGATGCTGCCGAAGCGTTGCAGACTTACATGAACCATCCCACCTGGCCTCGCCACAGACCGAGTAACGACTCGACGCGGATCCTCAGCGCGGGCTGGTATCGCGTGGAGCGCTCCTTTTCATCCAAGGATTGATCCTGCCAGTCTTGCAGGACTTGATCCATCCGATACCGTGAAAAGGCGGAGTCAATTTATGGTAACCTAGTAAGAAAACATTCTTTTTCCTCTTTACGTTGGTTGATCCTCGCGGAATGGGGACCGTCCGGTCCTTTCTCAGAATTCTTTGCTTGACAGACAACCAAGAGTTCGGCTATAGAATAAGAATGACATGTCATTCTCGTCTCGCCGTCAGCTCGCCGGGCGGGCGGGGGGAACTGTAAAGACACGCTGCGAAAGACGAAAGGAGAAGATCATGGGTGTACAGGGCAAAATGACAAAATCCAAGATGGGTTGGTGCATGCCCGTGGACGCGCCTGCCTATGGACCCCCCCCAGGCTATTTCAAACAGGCCCGGTTCCTTCGGTTCGACTATGAAACGGACCCGGCAAGCGCGAGCGAAATCGTTCCCGAACAACTCACCTTGACGGACCCGGCTACCGCCGCCGTGATGTTCGTGGAATATCCCTGGTCTACGGCAGGCTACTATCGCGAGGCCTTTCTAGGGATCAACGTGACCTTTGGGGACGAGAAGCTATTCTACGCAGCTTACCTCATGCTGACCAAGGCAGGGTTCGGCGGGCGAGAGGTTTCCGGATTTCCCAAGAAGATGGGTACGGTAGAATTCGTCCAGTACGAGGACGTCATGGGTGCATACATGGAGCGGCCCGAGGGGTTTCGTATCTGTTCCGGTCTCATTCGTCCTGAGCAACTTGTGGAGATGCCGCCCGACGCGGGTCCCTCCGCCATATGCAATTTGCGGGTCATCCCCAGTCCGGTGATGGGCGAGCCTCCTTCCCTGGTGGAACTGATCAAGCTCGAAGGGTCCCACAGTAACATGGAGGTGTATTGGGGGCCCGGGAACGTCCATTTCACCGGGATGTCGTCTCTGGATCCCTGGCACAAGGTACCGGTGGTAAACATGCTGTCGTCCGTGTACATCACTGCCGATCTAACGTTCAAAGATTCCGAGATACTGGCGACCCTGTAGTCCAGGCTTGGCGGCGGGAGGGCCCCCTCTATACCCCCCACAGGCCCCTCTCGCCGGCCATCCCTTCGCAGAACGCCTGCCGAGAACCGCCTCTCCCGGAACCTGCTTTCGAAAACGAAAGGAAGAAATCATGGGCGTACAAGGCAAACTGACGAGAGCCATGATGAATCACAACATGCCCGTGGACGCACCTGCTTATGCTGAGGGTGCGGGATATTTCAAGCGGGCGAGCTTCATCCGATTCGATTACGTAACGGACGCAGACGTGGTAAGCCAGATCGTTCCGGAGCAACTCACCTTGACGGATCCGCCTACAGGCGCCCTGATGTTTGGCGAATACCCCTGGTCCACCGCGGGCAAGTATCGAGAAGCCGTGTTGGGGGTCAACGTGCTGTACGCCGACGAAGCGCTCTTCTACCCCTGTTACCTCATGCTGGACAAGGCCGGCTTCGGCGGACGAGAGGTCATGGGGTATCCCAAGAAGATGGGATTCATCGAGCTCGTACAGTACGAGGATGTCATGGCCGCAACCATGGAACGACCCAAGGGATTCCCTATTTGTTCCGGTGTTGTTCGTCCTGAACAACTTCTGCCAGGGTTGGAGGATGGTCACCTTTCCAACTCCGTCTCATTGCGGGTCATTCCCAGTCCCGTCCTGGGCGAGCCAGCCTCGCTGGTGGAGTTGATCCGCTCGGAAACGATTCTCAGCAACGTCGAGGTGTTCTCGGGACCGGGCAGTTGCAGTTTCACCGGGATATCCGTGCTCGACCCCTGGCACAAGGTGCCCGTGGTGGACATGATCATGTCTACGTACATTGTCTCCGATTTCTCCTTCAAACGAGCCCAGATCCTGGAGACCCTCTGATCACTCGAAGGAAGGAATGAACACAACGATCCCAAGCGGTGAACTGAGATTCCCTACCCTGTCCTCCGTTGTTTTCGGTCAAGACTCGGTGGAGCGGCTGCGAGAGAAGGTAGAGGAGTTCGGCGCCAAGCAAGCTCTGGTGGTCACCGGATCAACCATCGCGAAGAATACGGACCTGGTGGACCGACTCAAGAGTGTTTTGGGCGACAGGTACGCGGGTGTCTTCGGCGGTGTCGTACAGCACGTACACCGTCCGTGTGTCATTGAAGGCGCCAGAATGGCACGAGAGGTGGGCGCAGACATCCTCGTCTCGCTCGGGGGAAGCAGCCCTTCCGACGCCGCCAAGGCGATGAGCCTCGTACTGACCGAAGAGGAGCAACTGGAGGATTTCTTCGTCAAATTCGACCACCCGAGCACCATCCCCCCTTCCCAATATGACAAGATCCGTGTCTTTCAGGTTGCAGTTCCTACGACCCTCTCCGGAGGTGAGTTTTCCAGCCTCGCCGGCATATCCGATACGGAACGAGGAATCAAGGAAAGCATCTTCCATGACAGGCTTACACCCAAGGCGATCATCCTTGACCCGGAGATGACCTCTTTTACTCCCAGCGAATTGTGGGGTTCTACGGGCATGAAACTCTTGTCCGATTCCATCGGAAGGGTTTGCTCCGTGACTCCCCTGCCCTTCTCCGACGCCTTGGGACTCCACGCCATACGGGTTATCCGTGAGCACCTTCTGCCTTCCATGAGTGTCCCGTTGAATCTGGAAGCCCGGGCAATGATGATGCATGCTGTATGGCTCTGCGCTTACGGTTATCTTTCCACAGGCCTGGGCATCATTCCCTCGCTTCGCCATCAAATCGGGGCCGCCTATAGCGTGCTGCACGGGGTAGCTTCGACCATTGTTTTTCCTTATTGCGTTGATTTCAACAGGCCCCACATTGACGAGCAACTGATACCGGTGGCTGAAGCCCTCGACCTTTCTTTCAAGGACGCTGCGGGTGCGGCTGACAGGGTTGTGAAGACGGTCCGAGAACTCATCACCGAGATGGGACTGCCCACCCGGCTCCGCGATGTCGGGGTTCCTGAAAAAGGGCTCCCCGCCATTGCCGAGGCAAGCATGCATGACTTTGCCACCCTGTACAGTCTCAGGCCGGTAGAGTCAAAGGAACAGCTCCTGGGTATCCTGGAGCAAGCATGGTGAACAAGGAGACTGCAGGAAGGTGGTATTCTCAGGTCCTCCATCCATCAACGTGCATGAAATGAGGAGTTCACAGTGAGTGACATAATGGAGTTGGCCGGCCGCAAAATAGATGCTCAGGTCGTTCATGAGCTGTTTTCCATGTGGGACAAACGGGTACCCAGCGTGGAAGAACTGCGCAGTTTCTTCACTGACGATATGGTTTTTGAGGACCCCCTGCAGCGAATCGAAGGTCTGGGAGCTTACCGGGAGATGAATGAGCGGCTCCTCAAGAAGAACAATGACCTCAAGATCGGCATGGAAGAAAGCGCTCAGAACGGCCCTCATATCATGTTCACCTTTTCCCTGAGCATGCGGCCGAGCAAGAAGATGAAGAGAACCCTCTATAATACCGGAATGACCTATGTGCGGCTCAACGAGGAGGGAAAGATTGAATATCATCGAGACTACTGGGACTTTCTGGGCGGAATGCTTTCCATGTTTCCCAGTGCCCTGGGGGTATACAAGCGGCTGGTCGCCAAACTTGGGTGATGCGGAAGCATTCAATAAGAGGGGAGTATTCAGATGAGCACAGAGTCTTCAAGCGATTCCGTAGGCAGCCTGCCGATCTTCCAGTGTGTGGGACTCCAGAAGGTGGAACCGGAAAAGCTTGCGTACATCTTCGTGAACCATGACGGCACCGAGGAGCGCGTGACCTGCGGGGACATCTTCTCCAACACGAACCGGATGTCCCGGGCGTTGCTCGAGGCCGGGGTCGGAAAGGGCGACACCTTTGTCCTGTTGATGCGAAACCACCCGGAGTTCCTCTACGGCCTGTTCGCCGCCCTGTCTATCGGCGCTGTCGCGGTTCCGGTGGATCCAAGATCCAAAGGGCACAAGCTCGCCTTCCAGATCCATAACACGAAGGCCCGGGGGATCTTCCTGTCCGGCGAGTTCCTCGAGAATTTGACGGAGGTGGAGAAGGACATTCCCGGGGTTCCCGTCCTGGGGGTCACTTACAGGGGACATCACGGGGTCGCGGTCTCAGACACATACCCGAGCCTGGACGAAATCCTGACCGCCGGAAACCCTGACCCGCCTGATGGGATGCAATCACTGGACCTCAGCGCACCCGCACAGGTCATCCACACGTCAGGCACCACGGGCGACCCGAAAGGCGTGGTCCTGAAGGCGGACCGCTACATGGGGTACGGCATGATGGGTAGTTTTATCTGGGGCTACCGGGAGGACGACATTCTGTACACCGGCCTTTCCATGACCCACGGGAACGCCCAGTCCGTGACCGTGATTCCGGCCCTTGCGAGGGGAATCCCGGCCGTATTGAGCGAGCGTTTCACCAAGAGCCGCATCTGGGACATTTGCCGCAGGTACAAATGCACGTCTTTTTCTCTCCTGGGGGGCATGATGTCCGGAATCTACAATGAGCCCCGGCGCGAAGACGATACGCACAACCCGGTGCGCGTGGTCATCAGCGCGGGAACGCCAAGGGCCATCTGGAGAGAGTTCATGGACCGGTTCGATGTCCAGATCCACGAGTGGTACGCGGCCGTGGAGGGCGGGATGGCCCACAACCCCCCCGGAAGCGGGCCCGTGGGTTCTTTCGGAAAGCCTCCAGAGGAGATGGTGGAAATCCGCATCGTGGACGAAGAGGACAACGAGGTTCCGCCGGACGCGAGGGGCGAGCTCATCTCCAGGATGAAGTCGGGCCCCACCGAGGTCAACTACTTTGGGAAGGAGAAGGAGTCGAAGAACAAGACCAGGGGCGGTTGGCTCCGAAGCGGGGACATCTGTCACCGAGACGAAGACGGGTTTCTCTATTTCGACTTCCGAAAGGGGGGCGGGCTTCGCCGCCAGGGAGACTTCATTCAGCCGGATTACGTGGAAAAGGTCCTTGGGGAGCACCCGGACGTATCCGAGGTGTGCGTCTACGGGATTCCCGCTGCCTCCGGGGCCCCGGGCGAGTCCGACCTGGTGGCGGCGGTGGTGCTTTTTGATGAAAGGGATCCGGACGTCGAAGAGATCAGGGGGTTGTGCATGGAAGGGCTCGAAGGGAACTCGATTCCCACCTTCCTTCAGGTGGTCCGGGAAATTCCCAAGACGGTAAGCGAAAAGGCCCTGGACCGGGTGCTCAGGGAAGCGTTTTCCCCGGATGCACCCGGCGTCTTCCGGCTTGCTTGACAGGACGCTCCCCTTTTAACGTCAACCCACATCGTGACGCCTGGAGAACAGGACGCACGCATGGGAGAAGGCCATGTTCGAAGATGTGAAACAGGCATACCTGCCCAAGACGCGTTTTCCCAGGAGGGTCGTGGACCGGGAGGCCTGCGAAAAATGCCTCCGCTGTTTCGAGGCCTGCCCCACCTACGGCTTCCTCGTCGATGAGGAGGGCTTTCCCGTCCCCCAGGGCTACGGCGGCATGGAGGAGGCTTGCCTGAACTGCTGGAACTGCGTAGCCGTTTGCCCCACGGGCGCCATGCACATGGAGGGCTCCTACGTCGTACCCGAGGGTCGTTACAAGACGTGGCTCGAAGAGAAGATGACATTCCCGGCCCCCCTCGGCCGCGGGGACACCAGGGAATGGGCTGAATTCGAGTCGGAGCTCACCGACGTGGAGCGGGTCATCTACAAGCGCCGGTCCAACCGCCTCTTCAAGGACAAGCCCGTGCCCAGGGAACGGCTCGCCCGGATCGTGGAGGCCGGCCGCTTTGCGCCTTCGGCCGGTAACTGCCAGCCCTACAAATTCATCGTCATCACGGACAGGGAGGTCATCACCCAGATCGAGCATGAGGCCATGAAAGCCCTCCGTCGCGCGAAGAACCTCTACTACGACGACCGGGGGAGACGGCTCCTCTGGAAGAATGCCGTGTTCACGCTCTTCAGCCTGCTCGCAGCGAACAAGATGGACCCCAGGCCCTTTACCGCCATCGAGAAGGCGGACCGGTGCGACGAGATGATCTACTGGGGCGCCCCCGCCGTCATCGTGGTCTGCAAACATCCCAGGGGGATCAGCAACCCGGACCTGGACGGGGGCATGGCCGCCCAGAACATGGTGCTTGCCGCCCACGCCCTGGGTCTGGGGACCTGCTACGTCGGGCTCACAATCGACTCCATGGGAAGCTCCAACATGAAGAAGATCCGGGAGAAGATCGGCCTCCGGCCGCCTTGGGAGCCCCTGACCAGCATCGCTGTGGGGTATCCCAAGGGAAGGGTGGACGGCGTCGTCAAGAGGGACAATCCCACTGTGGAGTGGATCGAGTGACACGCCCCACGAGCCCTCAACCTGACCCTGAAGGACACGGGGCTGGACAGGGAGCATGGACCTTTACACGGTAGTCCGTGGTCGATTAACGTTCCATTTTTTTTGGGAAAATTGATTCAACCCCTTGGAGGCGGCTTCGGCTGCAGCCGAGACTTCGAAACGCAAGGAGGAGTAATCATGGCAGACGTATACACCAGACTCAGAGAGTTCATGGACAAGATGCCGGCGGGATACCCCGAAACGCCGACCGGGGTCGAGATGAAGATCCTCAAGAAACTCTACACCCCGGACGAGGCGGAGCTCACGATGAAGTTGACAAGGGAGCCTGAAGAGGTTCCCGTGATCGCCAAGCGGATCGGGGCAGACGCAAAGGAACTGGCGGAAAGACTCGAGGAGATGGCCCAAAAAGGTCTCATCTACAGGGTGCTCCGTGACGGCGGCAAGAAGCTCTACCAGGCCTATCAGTTCGTTGTCGGCATCTTCGAGTTCCAGCTGAAATACATGGACAAGGAGTTCTGTGAACTCTGCGAGGAGTACTTCCCCCATGTGGCCATGAGCCTGGCCGACGTCAAGACCAGTCAGCTACGGATTCTACCGGTGGAGTCCTCGGTGGAAAAGGCGGGAGGGGTCGAGTCCTACAACCAGGTCCGGGAACTGGTCAGGGAACAGAAGGTCCTGTGCGTACAGGATTGCATTTGTCGCAAGGAGCAGGCGATGCTGGGCAACCCTTGCGACAAGCCCGTGGAGATCTGCCTCCTGTGCGGGGATATGGCGCAGTACAAGATCGACATGGGTGCGGCACGGCAGATCGACGTGGACGAGTGTTTGAAGCTTCTCGACAAGGCGGAAGAGGCGGGCCTCGTTCTTCAGTCGAGCAACACCGAAAAACTGGAGTGGATTTGTTGCTGCTGCACCTGCTGCTGCGCAGGCCTGAAGCTGACAAAGGCGATGCCCCGGCCCGGCGATCTGGTCCGGTCCTACTACGTGGCAAGGATCGACCCGGATGAATGTACGGCCTGTGGGGATTGTGTCGAACGCTGTCCCATGGAGGCGATCCAGGAGGGCGACAACGCAGCCGAGATGATTGACGGCAGGTGCATCGGATGCGGTCTCTGCGCCTCCGTCTGCCCGGTGGAGGCGATCACCCTGGAGCCGAAGCCTGGTGTGGAAGAGCCGCCCAAGGACATGACGGACATGCACAACCGAATCGCCAGCGAAAGAGGAGTGCCTTGAACGCTTTCCACTTACACAATCGATAGAGGTTGCTGCGAAAGGGGGTATCGAGATGAGTACAGAAGACCAGATCTACCGGAATCTGCAAATCCACCTCGACAAGGAAACGCTCGGCTTCCCGACGACACCTTCAGGTTCCGATATCCGTCTGCTCAAATCGCTTTTCCCGCCCGACCAGGCCGAGATGGTCACGTTGTTAACCCACCGTTTCGAGTCCCTGGATGAAATAAAGCCGCGAGCGGAAAAGATGGGAAAATCGATGGAAGAAGTAGAACGTGTTCTTGAGCTGGCCGCAAGCAGGGGGATGATCGGCCCCAAGGAGGTAGAGGGGGTAAAGAAATACCGCCTCATCCCTCTCTTCATCGGATTCGGGGAGGCCGGTTCCTTCCACGGAACTCCCGAGTTCCGTGATGCCATCCAGGAATATCTCACGGACGGACCTTACTGGCAGGCCTTCTTGACATCAGCGGTTCCCCAGATGCGTACCATTCCCATTGATCAGAGTGTTTCGGAAGAACGCCGCATCGCTTCCTACGATGAAGTCAGACACATCATCGAGACAACCGCGGATCCCATCGCCGTACTCCCCTGTGTCTGCCGGGTTGCTGCCGCGAAGAACGGGAATCCCTGCAAGGCAACATCGCGGGAAAACACATGTATGCTCTTTCACGAGAAGGCCGTACACGCCGTCAATCTGGGCCCTGGCCAAGAAGTGAGCAAAGAAGAAGCCCTAGAAATCCTGCGTAAGAACGGTGAGGAGGGCTTGGTGTTGCAGCCCTCGAACACAGAGGTGCCGAATTTCATCTGCTCCTGCTGTGGCTGCTGTTGCGGCCTGTTGCAGCTGCAGAAGGCCGTCCCGAACCCTGTCGATTACTGGGCAACCAATTTCCAGGCGGCCGTGGATGTGGATCTGTGCACGGGTTGCGGCGACTGTGTGGAGCGTTGCCCGGTGAACGCCATGCAGTTCGACGATGAGAAGACGATCGCGTTTGTGGATCTGACCCGGTGTCTCGGATGCGGCGTATGCACAACAGACTGCCCTGTGGACGCGATTTCGCTTCACAACAGGGAAAAGCAAACCGTTCCCCCGATGGACACGGAAGAGTTGTTCGAAGTCATCGTGACCCAGAAGGCATCATCTCCCCATTGATCGGCAACAGAAGCGGAGACAACACATGGCCCCATCCTCTCCCCTGGCAACATTGAAGAAGATCCCAACGACCATTCTCAAGAAGGGGATAGGGCCCGCATTCAAAGCCGCCTGGGAGTACGACCGCACCCATGGCGGCAGAATGATCAAGAAGACCTTCCAGGGCTTCGAATGGCTCTGGGCCCTGGCATACATCCCCCCGTTGGCAGAGAAGTTCCCTACCTTGGATCCGAACCTCTCCGACATTTCCCACATCCCCATCAACAAAGACATCCAGGGCGGTGAGGGGATCGCCCTGCCCGAGGAAGTGTTGGACCGACTGATCGACCTGTCGAGCTACCGCGCCATACTCCACTCCTGCATGTGCAGGAGAATCGCCCAGTGCAAGACCTACCCCGAGGACATCGCCTGTATCTTCATGGGTGAGGCTGCAAAGCTGATTCCCGACGACCACAAGCGCGAGGCCAGCAAACAGGAGGCCAAGGATCACGTCCGAAAGGCCCTTGCAGCAGGACTCGTGCCCATTGTCGGTGAGGCACGAGGAGACTACTCGCTCCTGCGTATACCTTACGAAGGAAACCAAGGAAAACTCCTCACCAACTGTTTCTGCTGCGAGTGCTGCTGCCTGTCCCGCGCCTGGCGCAAATCCCCCGTAGCAACAGTGGACGCCGTCATGCATCCGGTTGAGGGACTCACAGTGGAAGTTACCGACGACTGTGTGGGGTGCGGGCTCTGTGTAGAAAAGTGCTTCATCGACGCAATCCATGTGAGGGCCGGGCGGGCGGTCATCGATGACTATTGCCGGGTTTGCGGCCGCTGCGCCGCTGCCTGTCCCAACGATGCCATCAAGCTCAGACTGGACAACCCGCACGTTGTCGACGATGTGGTGAACCGGATTCTGGCCCGCGTCGACCTTTCCTGACGATCTATTGACCACCTGCACACCGGAGGAATCCATGACTGAGGACATCTATTACAGGCTCGGTGAGCGTCTGAACGAGAATCCCTACAAGTGGCCCTTGAACGATCTGTTCCTGGATGTTCTGAGAGAGTATTACACGGAAGAACAGGCCACTTTCGGGGCCGCCTTTCCTCTCGGACAGCATTCAGCGGCCGCTCTGGCGCAACACTATGGCCGAGACGAGGATCCAGTGCTGACCTCGTTGAACGCCATGGCGGATCTTGGAATGATCTTTACCTCCAGGACCCATAACGGCGAACTCGAATACTCCCTGACGCCCTTCCTCCCCGGGGTGTTCGAGTTTCAATTGATGCGAGGCACGGATACGCCGGAGGATAGGCGTAAAGCGAAAATTGTATCCGAACTGATGATCCGGATGAAGGCCCAAGCCGCAGAGATGGCCAAGAATCCGGAACTGCTCAAACAGGTGAGGCGTGCTCCGGCGGCCCGCACGGTCACGGTCGAACAGGAACTGCCTCCCAACACCGAGGTGTTCCCTTTCGAGAGGCTCACGGAACTGGTCGAAACCGCAGATTCCTTTGCCGCTTCCGTGTGTTACTGCCGCCACCACGCGTTCCTGGTCGACAACCCCTGCAAAGTCGAGAACGTACCCCGCCATTCCTGCCTGTCCTTCAACGCTGTAGCCGACTTCGTTGTGGAACGGGACTTCGGAAAGCGGATTACCAAAGAAGAGTGTCTCAGAATCCTGGAAGCCACAGAGAAGGCCGGGCTCATACACAATGCCAACAACTTCACCGGGTCCCTCATCTTTGTGTGCAATTGTTGCGGGTGTTGCTGCGAATTCCTGAAAATGATCAAGGAAGCGGGCCATACGGGCGCATTGGCCTACTCCAATTTCGGGCTCGAGATCGATGAAGCCTCCTGCACGGGCTGCGGCGACTGCCTCGAGAGGTGTTCCATGGGAGCGCTGCGTCTGGTCGACGAAGTCGTTCGGGTCGACAGGAACCTTTGTGTCGGTTGCGCCAACTGCGTGTCGGCATGCCCGACCGAAACGCTCTCCATGGTCCGAAGAGCGAGTGTCGTTCCCCCGGAAGGCGGCACGACGATGGGAGGACTGGCTCAATAGAGCCTTTCAGGGAATACCCTCCCGCTCCCAAACGGGAACAATCACTTCGCCCGGGTTCCGGACGCCATCCGGGTGGCGCCGGCAGCGCAGTCCTTATCCCTCTCTGCCGTGCGAACCGTTCAGGGCGGGTCTCGCACACCCGGGCCCGCACCGTATTCGGCCCGAACATCAGAGGTGCTGCAGAATGGCTCCTGCTTCTCCTGAGGAAGAGACCGCCCTCCATGTCGCTGACGAGCCCTTCGAACGAGCTCTTCAAGAAGCGGGCCAGGACGTAGCCCCAACCGTCCCTCCCTACGCCTGGGTCGTCCTGGTCGCCGCTGCGCTTATCGGAGTCTTGCAGGGGGGATTGCACTACAGTTTCGGCGTCTTCTTCAAACCCCTATGTGAGAGCTTCGCCTGGAGCCGCGAGGCCACCTCAGGCGTCTTTTCCGTTTATGCGATCGTTCAGGGCATCGCCGCCATGATCCTGGGAGGGGTGGCGGACAGATTCGGATACAGGAAGGTCATTCTGCCTGCCGCCTTCCTGGTTGGACTGGGATTCGCTTTGAACAGCCGGATCACCGCCATATGGCATCTCTATCTCACCTATGGACTCCTGATTGCCGTAAGCTACAGCGCCTTCTTTCCCGTCTCCAATTCCGCTCTCGTTCGCTGGTTCACCCGGCATCGGGGCCTCGCCCTGGGCATCCTGATGTCCGGCGGCGGCGCCGGCACCGCGATCTTCCTGCCCATCACCGAACGATTGATCTTCAACTTCGGCTGGCGGACGTCTTTTCTGTTGCTCGGCCTGTTCGCCTGGTTGATCCTGATCCCTTGTTCGCTGCTGATTCGATACCCCCGTCAGCCTTCCGCACACCTGCCTCTATTGAAACAAGACGATTCAACACCCATCGTCAAAGCTGCGTTTTGCAGCTCGTCACTGTGGATGCTCATCGGAGTCTTCGCCCTGATCAGTTTCCCCAACCAATTGGTCATGGTGCATCTCATCAACCACGCGACGGATATCGGCATTGCCGGCTTCGTGGCCGCCAGCTTTGTGAGCGCCATAGGCATCGCCAAGGTTGCCGGCCCCTTGGTACTGGGCGGTCTTTCGGACAGGATAGGCCCTTCCAACGTCCTGATACTCAGCGTACTGGGAATGATGGCGGGCTTGATTCTGCTCCTCTTTTCCCGGGAAGTCTGGATGTTCTATGGTTTTGCCATCGGGTACGGCTTCTTCTTCGGCGGACTCGGTCCCATGATCGGCGCACAGATCCATCTGTTCTTCGGGCCCCGAGCCATGGCCACACTGGTAGGGGTACTCGTTTTCAGTCTGCTGATCGGAGGCTCTGTGGGTGTGTGGGCGGGAGGCTGGATATTCGATGTGACCGGCAGCTACCAACCGGCCTTCGGTCTCGGGGTCGCTATGTGTTTCGTGGCCTTCGGCCTCTCCCTGGGGCTGAAGAAGCAAGCCGGGAGACGGGTCCCTCCCGCCCCCTGCAATCATTGAAACAAATGCCTCCAGGGACCTCGACAGGAGGGAGTTTTTCGACTAAGGTTACGGTGTTCTCAACCTGCCAGCCTCAACGAAACGGGGGGTGCAAGCCATGCCGAAAGAGAATTACTATCGAAAGATGTTCCTTATCGGAGCCATCTGGAACTGGGTAGCTACCGCGCCCCTGTTCTTTGGATACAAGATGATCCTGCCACTCTATGGCATGGAACTTCCAAGGTATCCCGTCTTTCTTCTTCTCTTTTCGGGTCTGTGCTTCGTTTTCGGCATTGGCTACTATTGGGTCTCACGGGACTTGAGCCGGAATCACGGTATCGTCCGGCTCGGAATCGCAGGCAAGCTTCTGGTCTTCGTCGCCCTTTCATGGGCCTCCCTCACCGGCCAGATCCACCTCCTCTGGATTTCCGCCGGCATCGTGGACCTCGTATTTGCCCTTCTCTTCATGCAATTTCTCTCCACAGTGAAGCACCATGGAGGACCCGAGGTCGACACCTTGAACAAGGGATGAGGGGTACGGATTACGTGACACGGGAATCCTCCTCAGGGTTTGATCTCGAATTCGGCCAACTGCTTGCGCATTCCGTGGAACAGCCTTCGTGAGAGGGCGATCCCAAAGGAAGGGAAGAATCTGTACATCCGCCACAAGATCCTGTAGAAACCCGGGATGACGATGATCGCCTTGTTGCGGGTAATCTGCTTCAGGGCATCGGGGATGAATTTCTCCAGGGGGATCGGCCGTGTGCTCTCCATCAACGCCGTCACCTTCTCGATGGGATAATTCCGAATCCATCTCCCGAACTTGCCTCCATGAATGATGGGTGTCTTCACGAGCCCCGGGCACAAGACACTGACACGAACCCCTGCGTGCGCGCCTTCGGCACGAAGAGAGGTTGAGAGGCCGACCACCGCGTGCTTTGTGGCCGAATAGCCGATTTCCATGGGCCAGGGCATCAAGCCCGCTATGGACGCGGTGTTGATGATATGTCCGAATCCCTGCTCGATCATGACGGGATAGGCCGCGTTCACGCCATGGATCACGCCTTTCAGATTGACGTCGACACTCTGGTTCCAGTCACGCATCTCGAACTCGCTCGCCTCTCCGAAGACGACGATCCCAGCGTTATTGAACATGTAGTCCAGCCTGTCGCATCGCTTGACCGTCTCCTGCACGAGGTTCACGACCTGCTCATGGTTCGCAACGTCAACCTCGACTGCAGTTGCCTTGCCGCCGGACGCGTTGATTCCGTCTGCCACCTCGCGGGCAAGATCGATCTGCAAATCCGCAAGAACTACTTCGCATCCCTTCGCCGCCAGCGCCTCTCCAAACCCCCTCCCAATCCCCGATGCCCCGCCGGTGATGATGGCCACACCACCGTTAAAAACCCTGATCAAGTCTCCAGCGCTCATCCGTCACCCCCTGTCATTCCGTTCCTTAGCAGAACCCTTGTTGATCAATCCTTCTTCGCTTCGCCGCTCACCCCTTGAAGAGTGATCCATTACATCACGGTCTAGACCTAGAATTATTTTCAATTTAGACATGTAAAATATTGTATTTAATAGATTTAACGATCTTGCCCTGGAAGCACGAAACGCTCATTTCTTCTTTGCCCTTTTCTCCATCCGGCGGGCCTTTCGCATGGTCATCCAGCTCTGGAAGCCGAAGAACCAGCCAAGAATCCGGATGAGAGTCGGGGTACCCCGACCTTCAAAATCGTCGACTACCTCCTTGAGCAAACGGGAAACCGGCAGATTCTGCGGGCACTTCTCCTCGCATTCCCCGCACTCCACACACTGGGAGGCCAGGCTGGGTTCCCCCGACTCCCCCAGCCCCCCCTGTCGGAGCAGGTACATGACCCTGGCGATCTGTTTGTCGCCAAATATGTGAGCGCCGTTGTGAAGCTCGAAACTCGAGGGGATATCCACCCCTGCAGGGCACGGCATACAGTACCGGCAACCCGTACAACCTGCCTTCATGAGGCCTCGATACGTTTCCGCGACCCGCCCCACAATCTCGAGTTCATTTTCCGAAAGGGAATTGGGTTCGGCCTCCTCCGCTACCCGCAGATTCTCCCTGATGTGCTCTTCCCGGTTCATACCTGAAAGCACCACCGTGACTTCAGGGTGGTTCCATATCCAGCGAAGGGCCCACTCGGCGGGAGACCGTTTCACCTCTGCTTCGTCCCAGATGGCCTGAACCGCCGGGGGGATCCTCCCGGTCAAGTTCCCGCCTCGCAGCGGTTCCATGACAGCCACTCCCAACCCTTTTGCCGCCGCGTACTTGAGCCCTTCCGTTCCGGCCTGATTGTTCTCGTCAAGATAATTGTACTGAATCAGGCAGGCGTCCCAGTCGTACGCATCGACGATCTCTTTGAAGGAATCGATATCTCCATGGAAAGAGAACCCGGCATGACGGATCCGTCCGTCCGCCTTCGCCTTGTCCATGAACTCCCGCACCCCGAGATCTCTCATCTTCTTCCATGTCTGCCCATTGAGTCCGTGCAAGAGGTAGTAGTCTATGTATTCGCTCTTGAGCATTTCGAGCTGGGCGTTGAGAATGCGGTCCATGTCCTCTCGTATCTTAATGGCTGAGAGCAGGGGCTTGGTGGCCAGCTTGACCTTCTCCCGGTATCCGTCGGCCAGGGCACGTCCAAGAAAAGGCTCGTTGGCCCCCATGTGATAAAGCATTGCCGTGTCGATGTAATTCACGCCCTGGTCAATGGCGAAACGGATCTGACGGGTGGCCTCCGCTTCATCGATCCGCCCTCGCTTCTGAGGGACCCGCATGGCACCAAATCCCAACACGGAGATCTTGTCGCCCCCTTTTCCCATCGTGCGGTACAGCATCTCGACTCCCCTCCATCTATTCGATCGTCTTTCCCTCGGACCCCTGAATCGTCTGATACGCCCCGGAGCCCCTGACAGGCACGTCCTCTCATGCGGCTTCGCAAGTATGCTGACCAAAAAGGAGAAAAGAGGGTCTTTCAGCAAGACCCTCTTTTCTGAGCTTCTTCATTAAAAACAGCGGGATGGGATCAGTTGCCCATGATGGACCCCAGTTTCATGGCGAGGCTCATGTCTCCACTGACTTTGATCTTCCCGGACATGAAGGCCATCTGCGGGTTGAGCCGGCCGGCGTTGATCTCTCTCCAATCCTCGACCGCCTGCGTGATGGTCATGTTGGGGGAATCGGCCTTGCCCTTGGCGGTCTGGAAGTCGCCGGCGGCAAGTGTCATGTAATATTCCCCACCACCGTCTCCGGTCAGAACGACCTGGATCACGGCGTTGATGTCCTTGACCTTCGCTTTCTGGGCGGGGTCGGCCGACGCGTTCTGCTCCGGCAGCCATTTGAGATAATAATCGTCCGGTGTGATGTCCTCTGGGGGTTTTGGTTGGTCAGCCATGCTCTTTCTCCTTTCTTCTCTTGATTGGGTTGTCCATAAAACTTCTCCTACTACGCTACAAAGCACATCCGTGCCACATTAGTACTGTATTTCCTGAGTTTTTTCAAGCCCTATGACACGACATGTGATTCCCTCGATCTCCCTCTGCTAAGCGACTTCGATGTTCGACACGAGAAGCTCCATCCCCTGGAGCACATCGATGTCCTCATGCTCACACTCGGGACATACGAAGTGGTAGTCCTCCACGGTAAACTCGTGCATGCAACTCTTGCATTTCCCCTTCACCGGGAGCGTCTCGACCGCCAGTTCAGCCCCCTCCACGATAGGCGATTCTTTGGATAGTATCTCGAAGCAGAACTGAAGTTGTTCAGGCACGATGGCTCTCATTTGCCCGGCTCGAATATTGATCCGCAGGACCTTGGCTATACCATTCTGTTCGGCCGTCTTCAACACGATGTCGAAGATGTTCTGGACCAGGCCCATTTCATGCATGAAGATCCCTCCGGACAGCGTTTCGACACCGACAGACTTTCCGCTCCGCTTCTTGCCCTAGCCCTTCATCTTGCTCTGCAGCCAATCGGTCCATTCCTCCAGCCCCTCGCCCGTCTTACAGGATATCTCCAGGAATTTCAATTGGGGATTGATCTGCCGGGCGTTTTCCCTGGCCTCTTCCAGGGAGAAGTCCAGGTGCGGCAGGAGGTCGATCTTGTTGAACATACAGATCGAGGCTTCCCGGAACATGAGGGGGTACTTGAGGGGCTTGTCCTCCCCTTCCGTCACGCTCAGGACCACGGCCTTGGCGTCTTCTCCGACGCGGAACTCTGCGGGACACACGAGATTGCCCACATTTTCGATCACCAGGAGCCGAACGCCAATTAAATCCAACTCCTTAGCCGCATCGTGGATCATCTTTCCATCCAGGTGACAGGCGTTTCCCGTGCTGATCTGAAGAATCTGACAGCCGAAACGCTCGAGTCGTTCCGCGTCCCTGGTGGTCTGCATGTCTCCCTCGATGATGGCGACCTGCGAAGGATCCAACCGCTCCAGGGTTCGTTCCAGGATCGTCGTCTTCCCCGAACCCGGCGAGCTCATCATGTTCATCGCAAAGGTGTTGTGTTCCTTGAATATCCGCCTGTTCTCCTCGGCGAAGGAGTCATTCATTTGAAGTATGTTGTCGAGCACCTGGATCTTGATGGACATAGCTCTCCCCTTTCCCAACCCGTTCTATACAGCAAGGCCGCCCATCGTCAGGCCGCCTTGTGGAGGGACGACACTCGCTCGCCGAACCATGGAGAGAGACTCGGTGAGGCACACCGACACGCAGTTGCCGCACCCGATGCAATGGGCCTTGTTCACGCTAATCGTCTCGTCCACCACGCTCAGCGCTTCCATGGCACACCTGTCCACGCAGTCACCACACCCTGTACAGGACCCCTCATCGATGGCCACCTCGAAATTGGAGTAGGCCAGTCCCCCGACCATGCCCAGCTCTTTGATCATCTTCAGGAACTCACAGCAGCACCCACAACAGTTGCACACAAAGATGAGATCTCCGGTGAAATTGTTGGTGTTGTGCACCAATCCGGCCTTTTCAGCAGACTCGAGAATCTCGTAGCATTCCTCCCGGGTAATTCGCTTCCCGAATTTTCGTTCCACTACGAAGTCGGCAACATTGCTGAAGGACAGGCAGGAATAGCGCGGTACGTTCTCTACCTTGCATTCATTGTCCACCAGGAAGGCGTGGTGCCGGCAGTAGCAGACGGAAGCGGCAAAGGACTCCGCCTGTTCAATCAATTCGGTCAGATTCTCGAAGGGATAGATCTCTGTGGACGGTGGCAGTTCCTTCTCCACCGTAATCGTCCGGGCAGCCGCATCCGGCATCATTTCCTTCATGAGCTCCGGATTCTCCATCATCGCCGAGGCCATGACCTTCATGCTCTCCATGAATTCCTTAACCATTTTCGCCTTCTTACGGTCCTCCGGCGTATCGTTGCCTCGCATCAACTGAAACTCAAAAACCCCAGGGAAGAACGGCGTGAGAGAATACTCGACCCTACCGTCCTGTCCTTTGGCAGTGAATATCTGTCCATTGTCAGCCATCGCATTCAACAGGGTCAGCAGGCTCTCTTCATCACGGTCCAACTGCTTAGCCAGATCACCAATCAAATGGCTTCCGAGGGGGAAGACAGCCCCCAATGCCGCTTCTTCTTCGGTGTAATACTCCCTGAGAATACCCAGAAAGACGTCATCCAGGGGCCACTTGATCGGGTTTTCGTTCAGTCGCTCACCGAGCTTGAAATGCAGATCCTCTGCCATGGGATTCCCTCCCCTATTCACAAGTCAATGGCGTCCCGTTGCGCAATCACTCCAGTCCCATTTGCGACAGCCTCTCCTTTGCCTCCGGCGGCTCGAGCTTACGCCTGCGGACCATGGTCAGGCTCTCCGTGGGACACACAGTCACACAGTTCCCGCAACCGAAGCACATGTTCTCATTGATGGAAATCACCTCGTCCACGAGGCTCAGGGCTTCCATCTGGCACCGGTCGATGCAATCCCCGCATCCGGAACAGGTCTCTTTGTCTGCCTGCACAATGAAATTGGCATAGTCCAACACGGTATTGTTCTGCGCCCGTTTTGCGGTTTCCAGGAACTCGCAGCAGCACCCACAGCAGTTGCACACAAAGAAGGCCCGGTCGGAATAGTTCCCCACATTGTGCATCAGTCCGGCCTTCTCAGAGAGCGCTATAATTTCGTGGGCTTCTTCTTTTGTGATCTTCTTCCCGAACCCGCGGTCGCTCGCATAATCCGCCGCCTCGCCGACCAGAAGACAGGAATGCTTCGGAAGCCCCTCGATCTTGCACGGATCATCGAGCAAGTATTTCTGGTGCCGGCAGTAGCACGTTGCCGCAGAGAAGTCGGTTTCCTTGTCGATCAGTTCGCTCAATCTCTCATAGGAATAGACTTCCGTCGTGTTGGGGAGAAGCCCCTCAACCGTGATGATTCGTGCCGGAGCTTCCGGCATCATCTGTTTCATCAACTCGGGATCCTTCAGAATCGGCTCCATGAGCTGGCGCATTTCTCCGTCCATGAAGTCTTTCAACATCCTGGCGGTCTTCCGGTCGTGCGGCGTATCCCTGCCCCGCATCAACTGGTATTCCACCACGCCCGGGACGAATTGCGTCAGAGTGTACTTCCTCACGCCATCCTTTCCTTTGATCACAAAGATCAAGCCGTCGTCGGCCATGGTCTCGAGCATCTCCGTCAAGGACTCCGCGTCCTGCTCATATGTCTCGGTCAGCTCCGCGACCGTAAAGGCGCCCAGCGGGAATTTCGCTCCCAGCTCGGCCTGTTCCGGGGTATAGAATTCCTCGAGGATCTTGAAGAACGGCTCCACGAGAAGCATCTTTACCTGGTTTTCGTTCAACCGCATTCCCAACCGGTAATACACATCACCTTCGTCTCTCATGTTCTTCTCCTTGACAATTTTTTCATTGCACAGGCCGATCATTTCAAGATCAGGACAGGTCCACCTTGGCCAAGATCCGGTTCACCACATCATCCACTGCGTTCGGGTTGTCGAGCTTCAGTTTTATCGCATTTTTCGGGCAGGCGCCGGCGCATCTGCCGCAAATCCGACAGTAATCATCGATGACCGCCCGGCCGGCCCTCACATGGATCGCGTCCATGAAACAAACCTCTTCGCATTTCCCGCATCCAACACACGCGTCGGTCACTTCGATGGAGAGTCCTTCCAAGGGATGCAGAATGCCGTCTACCGTTTTGACGGGTCCGCGGCGAAAGGCACGGGACAGGCAGCAGCACTCACAGCAAAAGCAGGTGGTAAGAAGCCTTCCCTCGGGAGGTATGCGCAGGAGATCGTGATCCGCCCTCGCCTCCCCAACAATAGGCACAAGCCCCGCTTCAAATGCCTTTCGGAAGTGTGCCTTCGCCTCTTCCCGGCCCGCCTCATGGCTATAGTCCTTGGGAATCCTCTTGGCGGATTCACCCATGAAGATGCAGCCTATATCGTGCGGATAGGTTTCGCACCCGTAAATGCTTCGGCAGGCGCACTGGTTGATGATCACCCGGTAATTCGAGATATCGATCAAACGGTCCAGAACCTCCTCTGGAATAGCAATCCCCTCGGCCCCATCGATGTCCTCGTTGATAGGGATCATCGAGACATCGGACAGGTTCGGATCCAGTGCAGGGAGCCTGTCCCGTATTGCGGGTATGTATGCCATGGCATAGAGCCACTCAAAGCTCTTGAAGAAGTTCTTGACCATCCTCCCGCCGCGCTTCCGGTCGTACTCGTAGGCTGCATTGAAGGCCGGCACGACCCCCTTGTCGAGCACACTCTTCGATATCTTCTTCACCGTTTCTCTTGAATAGTCAAACATCCCTTGCCTCCCTTCCGGTAGCCACGCATCTGGCTACCCTTTGATCTGCGGCCGGGCCTCCCCGAGGTACTCCAGTATGTGTTCCTTCATCGGCTCGATCTCATCCATCACGACCGCCTTTTCCGGACAATGAATTCCACACAACCCGCATCCGATGCAGGTGTCCCCGGTTTTCGCGCTTCCATCCTCTCCTACCACAATGGCGCCCATGGGACAAACATCCGCGCAAACCCCACAGCCCGTACACGCTTCCGATGCTCTTGCCCGCCATCCGGTGTTCTTGAACAATTTTCGAAGCTGCGGCACCTCCTGCCAGGTCTTGAAGTTCTTCATCCCGTTACAGCAGCAGGGACAGCAGAAGCAGATCTCGAAATACCTGTCCTTGTTCTCCTCCGGGATACCCTTTGCAATGGATTCCATTTCCGTCCAGGCTGGAATGGCCACCAGGCCCAACTCCGCCGCCCGGTCCAGGTGGGCGAGGGATTCCTCCACGGTTGCGTACCGGGCAATGCCGTTCCCCACCATGGTCCGGCAGGCCTCCCCCAGCATGAGGCACGCAAAATCTATGGGGAAGTGCTCACACTTGAAACTGTCTCGACAGATGCAGCGGTTCATGATGATCCGGTAACTGGCTTCCTCGATCACCTCGCGCAACCTCTGAATGGGTACCACAAGGTTCTTGTCGCTGCTGTTGAATTGCAGATCCTGCCCTATGGGCACGATGCACGCCTCTGCATGATGGCCTTCCCCCTCGAACCGGAAAGCCCGGCGCAGGACGGGACCGAGGACCGGATGATTGAAGTACCCCATCACTTGGTCGGCTACGACGGGAAAGAACTTGGTGTAGTACCCCCAGGTGTCCTGTGTGATAGACATGTACTTGCGGCTAAAGTCATCATACTGTCTCAGCAGCTTGCTGAAAAATCCCATCCGGTTCCCTCCTCCATCTCCCCCGCCCGTCAGGTGATGTTCGGTCGAATCCCCGTGAAATAATCCAGTAGATCGTCCTTCATAGGCTCCAATTCCTTCATTTCAATCGCCTTGACGGGACAGTTCACCGCACAGAGTCCGCAGCCGACGCAGGTCCCCCCCACCGAAATCCCCTCCCCCTCCAGGGAGATGCACTCAAGCGGGCAGACATCTACGCACTTTCCGCAGCTTATGCATTCTTCTGTGCCCTGAGCCCGCCAACCGATGGATTTCATGACGCTCCGCATGTGTTCATTCTTGAAAATGTGCTTGTAGTTATGCAATCCAATGCAACAGCAGGGGCAGCAGAAGCAAACCTCGAAGTAGTTGGTATGGTCTTCATCCGAGATCCCTTTGGCAATGGCCTCGAATTCCACCCACGCGCAAATCGGAACCAGCCCCAACGTAGAGGCCTTGTCCACGTGGGCCAACGCTTCGTCCACCGTCACGCTCTTCGCAATGCCGGTGGCCACCATGCGCCTGCAGGCCTCCCCCAGCATCAGACAGCCTACGTCGATGGGGTAGTCCTTGCATTCGAATCCGTCACGGCACAGGCATTTGTGCAGAATGATCCGATAACTCGACCGTTCAACCGCCTCTCTGACCAGTTGAATCGGCATGACCGTGGATTGATCGAGCCTGTCGGTCTTGGCCAGGCTCTGGTTAACGGGGAGAATATGCGCCTGGGTATGATAGTCATCCCCTTCCAGTCGATAGAGCTTTCGGATCAACGGCCCCCAGATAGGATGGCCCGCCATCTGCATCACCTTCGCAGAGTTCGGATGAAACATGGCATAGTATTTCCAGTTGTCGCTATTGATGGTGAAGAAGCGTTTGAAGAACCCATCCAAGCGCTTTCCCAGTCTTTCTCGGATCATCCCTACCTCCCTTCGCCCACTTCTCCCTAGGTGTACCTCTTGTTGATCATCCTGGCCATGTATTCCTGCCCCGGAAGCTTCTTGCCTCGAAAGAGTGTCCCTGACTTGATTCTGCGTGCCATCATGTCCGCAACCATATGTCCGTACGTCTCCTCCGGTTCTTCCCAGTCGTCGCGCGGTACGAGACGGAGCGCTTTCTCCGGACATACGGGGATACACTCTCCACAGCCCAGGCACCGTTCTTCGGAGAAGATCGTCACGTTTTGCACCTGGGTGAGGGCATTTATTTGACAGACTCGGCTGCATTTCCCGCAGTCCGTGCAGATCTTGCTGTCCCATTCGGCGATGTAGGACGACTTGATCACAGGTGTCTTCCTGCCCAGTTTGGTCGTTGCCGTCAGAATCCCACAACAACATCCGCAGCAGTTGCACACGAAGGTGAACCCGCTTCTCGAATTGTCGGTCATGTGGACCAGGTTGTGCTCTTCCGCAAGATCGAGCTTCTCGAGCATGGTCTTCTGGTCAACCTCCTGTCCGATGCCGGCCCGAAGGAGGAAATCCGCGGCAAAATCCAGCGACATGCAGACGTCGCGGGGAGCATCGCAGACCTTCTCATCTGCCAGGAACTTCTGCGTGCGGCAGTGACAGTGGGTGATGGCAAACCTCGTGGCTCCGTCTATGATGGATCGTACATCCTCGTAGTGGAGCGTCTGGTTGTCGTGAGATAGGCCCTGATTCACGGGAATGACTCGTGCGAAGGACGAATCCATCGCTTCAATCTTGTCCAAGACCCGGCTGCTGCTGTCCTCCAGAAGGTCGTGCATCTTCTTCGCATACTGCCGGCTCTCCGGTGTATCTTCTCCCTTCATCAGCGTCATTTCCACCACGCCCGGGATGAAGGGGGCCATCTGGAACTTCTGCACTCCGTCGTCCGTGAATTCGATCAGCAGGCCCCGGTTGACCATGTCCAGCAGCATCCTCTCCACCTTTGCCGGGTTCTTGAACTGCAGCCTGGCGGCCGTCTTGGCCGATACCGGCATCAGGGGCATCAGGACGAGGAGCCATGCCTCCTCACGGGAATAGAAGTCCTTCATGAGTTCCACCATTCCGTCCGTGACGACCACAGGCATGTAGGATATGTTGAACTTGTGTGCCAGCATGCGGAAGACCAGGTCCTTCGTGTTCATGCGCACCCCCTCAATAGGTGAATATCTTTTTCATGTCCTCGAGCCGCTCGCCCAGCCCCCTTCCCTTGTAGTACCCGGTGATGACCTCCGTGCACCAGTTACGGTCGTAACCGGGAATTCCCCGTCCCATGAGGTACATCATGGGGCCGAACAACTCCGGGTACGTGAGCACGACCCTGCGGAATCGATCGCCGGCAGGCATATGCTTCATGCTCTCGAAAGTGACGGCCGCAAATGTGAATCGTTTGTTGAGCTTCTTCAGTTCCTCTTCCGCTTTCCCCGGGTTGGAGATCGCCCTGGCCGCAATCACACCGGAAAGGATGGCCCCGTGAATGCCAAACCCTCCCATGGGATCGATGTTGTTCCCGGCGGCGCCCGCAAGGATGTAATCGTCCACGATGAGTTTCGGCCTCTTGAACGTCCAGGGGTATGGGTGGTTGCGTATGGTGCCCCAATTGTCATGCTCCCACCCGAGCGTCTCCTTCAGGTCTCTCTGGAACTGGTCGAGCGCTTCTCTGGGCATGCTGAACCGGGAAAACAGCAGAAGGTACCTCATCCCGTTGAGCACGCACCCGTAGGCGTAGTCTTCGGTGTAGGGGGTAATCCATGAGTACACATTGCCTTCGAGACTCGGATCATCGTTCTCTGCGACCAGGTTGTACCCTTCCCCCTTGGCGCATGGCATGTTGAATGCCCTGTACATGGAAGGATGATACCCCGTAGCGATGATGCTTCCTTTCGGCAGCTCCTTCGGATCGTTCACATGATGTCCGAACTCGAATGCAACGCCAAGCCTCCTGGCTTCTTCGAACAGGTACGTATCGATGGCGGTCGGCCGGTTCCCCCGCTCGACGATGTACATCGGTTTCTGATAGAAGACCTGGCTGCCGATGAAGGTTTTGCTCTCGTTCCCCAGGGTGAACATGCGGTCCGTGTCGAGTCCCGTCCAAGAAGCCACCTTCCCGATGTCAACGGGTGTTGCGTGCAGGGAAGGATGGAAAGGGGAGTTGCCGCCGAGGCCCTTCGCGCTTTCCAGGACTCGTACCTCGCGGCCCTCTCGGGCGAGGATGATGGAAGCGACCATTCCGGCAAGGCCGGCTCCAAGAACGACGGTTTCCTTTTCCGTGCCCATCAGGATCCCCTCTCTCTTTTGGTTTATCGGTTCTTCCAGTCCATGAGCTCGCTGTATACCTTCATGCCGTCGTGGGCCAATCCAGTGGACATGCGGTCCCCCATTCCCAGGGGATACGTCGTTGACACCCCTCTGGCCAGAATTCGGTCACAGAGCTCCAGCCTTCGCGACTCCGGGAACACCCCCACCGTGGACACGCTCTCATTCAGGTACGAAAGGGCATCTTCGAGCCTATCCACCTGACGGACGATCACCATCCGGCTCAAGGTATGGTCCATCATGTCGAACTCTCCCTTCACGACGATCACCACCGAGGAGATCCCTTCGTTCTTCTTGTCCCCTGCATTCTGCTTGTTGGCCAGCCATTGCGCGTTCAGCAGCTTCCCTCGGCGCAGCCTGCGGATCTGCCCCTGGGCTACAGGATCGAGGTAATTCGGGGCCACACGGTCCCATTCGGCAAGCTCTTTCCGGACGGCCTCGGCATAGGCCATCACCTGCTCGTCGGCCCCTTCCACATAGTGCACGGACGAAGCGATGCAGGCCTTCTGATTCCAGATCATCGTGTCGATGGCCCCACGCCTGGCCGCTTCCTCGTAGTCGTCGTTTTCAAAAGCCTCCCGGCCGACCCAGCTCATGCCGTAGCGGGGATTCAAGGTCACGAGCTTGGTGAAGAGAGCACGCCGTTTCACACTGGCAACGGCATCGGGAGCACCCCATATGACGATCCGGTCAAAGGCTTCCGGGCCGAAGAAAACGTCTTCCACGCTCTCGTCTCCGCCCGGCCAGTAAACAATGGACAGGTTCCGGACACTGGGATGATCCGGCGCCACCGAACAGGCCGCGAGGCTGACCAGGGCCCCTCCCAGGGTAGCCCCGTAAGGGGACTTGATGACCGCCGGCGATTTGAGGCTGATGGCCCTCCCCGTGGAGATGATCGGGATGGCGGGAGCGTTCCCTGCGGTGAGGTGAAGCTGACGGGTCGGCATGGCTCGCAGGTACATCTTCTCCGGGTTTCTGCAGTCCCCGGTCGTCTCCTTCGTTTCCGTCGGGCACAGCTGTCCCGACAGGCCGTCCATGCTCTTGTCCGAAACCTGCACCCAGCTGTCCATGAAACGGGACCCCTGGATGCCGAAGCTCGAAAGCTCACTGTCCACCATCTCTCGGGCGGAGTCCGGATTCAGCAGATACCCGAGACTCGTGAAAGAGAAGTTGATGTACAGGTCCGCAACGGTCGCGGTGCGCCGCCACACTTGCTGCACGCTTTCCAACAGCTCCGTGCAGCCGGACAGGGCGGAAGACAGCTTCCCGAGGAACTCCAGCACTTCTTCGAAGGGCAGATTGTACAATTCCTCGACGACACGGTCGAGGTCCCGCTCGATCAGTTCGTGCGGGTCAAAGGCAGGAAGGACCTGGTAGACAAACTCGGCCGTGGCCCGCATGGTCTCCCGGTTCATGATGGGCTCCCTGACCACCTGTGCGTCTCCCAGCCGGACCATGGTAACGGCATGCGGAGGTCGTCCCGTCGCTTTCTCCTTCTCCGAAAAAGCTTCCCGGATTTCCTCCATTCCCACCACGGGAGGTACACGCAGGCTGCCCTTCACGAGAAAGGGAAGCCGTATCACGCCGTCCTCCCCCAGCGTCAAGAGATCATGCTCCCGGCACAGCCCTTCAATGCTCGCCATCGTTCCGTCTCCGCTCCTACGCCTTCACCGAAGCCATGATACCACCGCACCCTTTCACTTCCTTTCCAGCGACTCTCTGGATCTCACCGTCGATGGCATACCCCTTTCTGCCGCATGCGCATTCACCGTGCCAGAGGTTGATCTCGTCTCCGGAAATGAGAAATCCCGGGTAGGAAAGGGCGAAGGGGTCCAGGAACCCGAAGATTCCTCTCTCGCCGGCGCCCGGTTTGGGCATGAGGTCTTCGTCAAAGATAACAGGCTCCATGAAGGGAGGTATGTGAAACCGGGATTCGCTGCAGCAGGTCATCATCGTATTCATCTCGATCATGGAATAGCCCTCGACGGCACTCTCCCCCCTCAGACCAAAGGCCCCGTCAACCAGTTCGAGAAGATCCGCCTTCGTTATCTTTTCGCCCTCGAAGGTCTTCCACCCACCTCCAAAGAGAAGGACGCTTCCTTCCGGCAGAGGCAGCCCCCCCTGCTGGATGGCTTTCGTGCAGAGCTCTTTCAGTTGATAGCAGGTGCTCTGCATGAGGATCTTCTGCCCGTCCTTCAGAGAGGTGCGGATGTTGTCCAGCATCACTTCGTACCGGAGGTCCTTCTCCGTGGTCATCACCCTCTCGAACTCCTCGAGGAACTTCTCTTCCTCGGCGTTGCGCGGTCCTCGCTGAAGGATACGAACGGCGTCCGCGGGCATTTCCATGTCGTACAGGCAATAGGAGTTCTGCACGATGCTTGCGATGCTGTTACTGGCAGCCTGGACGCCTGCGGACCCACCCTTGAAATTCATGATGGCCGCATCGTATTCGGATATGTTCTCGAGGACTCTCGCGAAGAAGGGCTGAAATACCTGCGCGGAATTCATCGTGAGGTTCATGCGGGTATTCATATCCCGGGGAACAAAGGAGTACTGACCCGACGTTCCGCTGCTCGTCAGGATGTGGAGTTCGTCCTGGGCGAGCTTTTCGATCCATTCCGCCAGGCCCTTCACGTTCGAATAGTCCCCCGGCAGATCCCCGCTGTAGACCGTTCGCAGCCACGCCGTCATCTGCTCCCAGTCACCGTTGTCGACAAGGGCCGGATCGTAGGACTTGAAGATGTCGGTGGCGAACATGAGGTCCGTCTTGATGGCCTCCATGTCCGTAACATCTTCATCCATCCCGGCGTCTTCCACCAGAGCCCGGTAGGCGGAAATGCTCCTGAAGTAGCGCTTGTGGTTCAGGAGGATCGCTTCCTCCCTCAGGCCCCACGCCTCTTCCTCATTCCAGTCCTCGGCCCAGACCCAGCGTTGGGCTATATCCCTCAACGCCCCGTTCAACTCCAACACACGTCCGAGTTCTTTGTCTTCTTCCATGAGGCCAGCCCCCATATCTCTGCTGTGACAATCACATATACCTGACCTTGACCGGATTCCGCTTGACCAGACGCTGGAATTTCATGTTCTTGTAACCCAGGGTCATCGCAGCGTGGACCTTGTGGTTTCCCGGGATCCCGAGCCACTTCTTGACCTCCTTGTCGTGATTGGCTGCGAGAACGAGGAACCCGTTCAGACAGCACCCGATCCCCAGGGTATCTGCCATCAGCATAGAACTGAACAGGGCCGCCGAGCAAGAAAAGGCCATGTCGTCCAGTTTCTCGCCGTGCACGAGCATGATGGCCGGGGCGTGGTGGAAGAGCATGTCGCTCTCACCCTTCTTCAAGCCCTCATCGACTGCGACGAGTCCCGGAAAATAGTGACCTTCAAAGTTCTCTCGGGCGTTCTCCCCCAGCAGATGATCCCCCAGGATCGGGATCTTGGAGATCCGGATCGCCATGTTGAACAGTCGGAAGATCGCCGGCATGGCCATCTTCCTGAGTTCTTCTATCTTGTCCTGATTCGTGAGCACGAGGTACCGGAAGTTTTGAAGATTGAGTCCCGTGGGGGTATACCTGGCGGCTTCCAGGAGGTTGTCCATGTCCTTCTGACTGATCGCTTTCTTCTTGTATCGACGGATGGACCTGCGGGAACGAAGAAGAAACTGCAGGGAAGCCGCGGAGGGCGAAGCCGCACGGGCCTTATCCGTCAGCTTCTTCTCCTCCATCGCCGGCCCCACGATCGCGTTCGTTGGGCAGACCGCAGCGCAATGGCCACAGCGAAGGCAAAGCTCCGGTTTCGCCATGATCATCCTGTCGTTCCGTTGTTGAATTGCGAGGCAGGACGACATGCAAAGCCCGCAAAGGGTGCACTTGTCGTGCTTGAACCTGGGGGGAGGATCCTTTCTGTAGTCACGGTTCGGGCTCTGCCGGCCAGGATCTGGTGTCATCTGTTGGTCTCCCTACCTGTTCGAAATAGAATTCGATTTAGAAATTGCACCATTGGGGGTCTTTCACTCGGGAACGAGCATCCCATAAAGATCGAGTTCCGCGTTCTTCCTCGCCAGGGTCTTGATTTCTTCCGGGCTGAATTTCATCTTCTGGTCGAACAGGAAGATCCACGCCAGCTTCTCCATGGCCCCGGTCAGCCGGATGGCCGCCAGTTCGGTGTCCAGGTCCTGTCTGACCAGGTCATTGCACTTCCACTGGTCCATCATGGTCCGGATCAAGGAAAGGTTCTTGCGTTCGTAGTCCTGACGGATCTGCGTGAATCGCCTGCTCACACCGGTCGAGACTTCGAGCGCGATCCTTGCGAAGTCGCGGTCCCTGAACATGAAAGACAGGATCCGTTCCACGCTGTCCACGTAGGCCTGGACCATCTCCTCCCGGGTATCGAAGTAGAGCCCTGTGAAGTCATGCCCATCGATCATCTGCCGGTTCATCTCCTCGAAATTCTCCTCCAGGATGACCGCGAAGATCGCCTCCTTGTTCTTGAAGTACCGATAGATCGTTCCTCTCCCGATTCCCGCCTTCCTGCAGATCATTTCGATATTGGTCTTGTGATATCCTTGGGCGGCAAAGACCTTCTTGGCGACCTCCATGATCTGTTTTCTGCGGTATTCCGGCTTCATTCTCCCTAACCCCTTTCGGCATTTCGATAATGACATGTCATTCTCACTATGGTATATTTTTTTATATGTGTCAACGCCTTAACTTCAACCGATAAGCAGGCTGATTGCATAGATTCCATTGACAGCGTGGCCCCAATATGTTACGAATAATATATATTCCGAATACCGAAGAACAATGAAGGTATCTGCTCCTTCTTGCTTGATTTTTGAAACAGCGGGTAGCACAGAAGAGATTTTCGGTCGATCCGCGTTGAGCGAACCGGGCCGAGGGAGTCACAGGAGATGAAGAATCCGTTCGAAAACAGCGTGGCAATCGTCACGGGAGGCGCCTCCGGCATCGGACGAGCCGTTTCCGAGGCTATGGGCAGAAAAGGGGCCACGGTCGTGGTGTCCGACATCGACGCGGAGGGGGCAAACAAGGTTGCAGACGGGATTCTTCGAGAGGGGGGCAAGGCCGGGGCCACACACCTTGATGTGACCTCCGAAGAGGACATCAAGAATCTGATCGACCGGACGGCAGCCGAACACGGGCGACTCGACTACATGTTCAACAATGCGGGCATTGCCATCCAGGGCGAGGCACGCGACATGCAGCAGGAGCACTGGGACCGCATCATCAACATCAACCTGCTGGGGGCCCTCCACGGCACCGTCGCGGCCTACGCACGCATGGTCGAGCAGGGCTTCGGTCACATCGTCAACACGGCCTCCGTTCTGGGCCTGGTCTCGATCGCGACCAATTGCCTCTATATCACCACCAAACATGCGATCGTGGGGCTTTCCACTTCTCTACGGGCCGAAGGCGCCGGCCTGGGAGTGAAAGTCAGCGTCATCTGCCCGGGGTTTGTCCAGACCGGCCTCTACGACGCAGCCACCGTACGCAAGGCAGACAATAACGAGTTCTACGCCCAGATTCCCTTCAAACGGATGGACGTAACCAAAGCCGGACGGGAGATCCTGAAAGGGGTGGAGCGCAACAAGGCAATCATCGTCTTCCCTTTCCACGCCCGGGTCATGTGGTGGCTCCAGCGCATCCATCCGAACGCCCTGGACCCGATGAACAAACAAGCCATCAAGGCATTTCGCAAGATTCGTCGCACGTAAGTAAAGCTGCGCACACGAGGTATCTCTCGCAGGAAAGGAGCCGACATGTTCAAGGAACTGTTCACCCCGATCAAGATCGGAAACATGGTCGTACGAAACCGCATCGTCATGCCCCCCATGCACATGGGCTATGGGGCGATGGACGGTACCGTCACGGAGAAGTATTGTGACTACTACGGCGCCCGCGCAAAAGGCGGCACAGGTCTTATCATCACCGAGGCATGCGCGGTGCATCCCGAACGGAAATACGGATTGTTACCCCTGGGCCTGTATGACGACAGCCTGCTTCCGAGTTGGAAGAAGCTGGCGGATACCGTGCATGGCCATGGGGGGAAGCTTGCGGCCCAACTCATGGATCCGGGGCCTGAGGGGATGAAGATCCTCACCGGCGTCGACCCCATAGGCCCCTCCCCCATCGCGGGAAGGAGCTACTTTCGGGCCATACCCAGAGAGCTCACTTGCAGCGAAATCGAGGCCATCGTCGAGGACTTCGGGCAGGCAGTCCGGCGCGCGAAGGAAGCCGGCCTGGATGCAGTGGAGATCCACGCGGCTCACGGCTACGCCCTGGTCGGCTCCTTCATGTCCCCCTTCTTCAACAAGCGAACGGATGCCTACGGCGGTTCGTTGGAACGGAGAGCGAAGATCCTGCTGGACATCATCCAATCGGCCAGGCACAAGGTCGGACCCGACTTCCCCCTCATCGTACGGATCGCCGGCGACGAGCGGCGAACCGGCGGCCGAACCCTTCAGGAGAGCCAGTTCATCGCCCGCATACTTGTTGATGCAGGGGTAGATGCCATCGAGGTGTCCGGCGGCACCATCCCCACGGTCTTCTGGGCCGTCGTCGCCCCGTCCGGCACTCCTCTCGCTCTCAATGCCGACTTTGCCCACGGCATAAAGCAGGTGGTCGACGTCCCCGTGATCAGTGTGGGCAGGATCAACACCCCCAGGGTGGCGGAGTTCGTCATCGAGACCGGCAAGGCCGACATGGTGTCCATGGGACGTGCGCTCCATGCCGACCCGGAGATGCCGAACAAGGCCGCCGCGGGCGACCTGGAGGACATCGCGCCCTGCATTGCCTGCAACATCGGATGCATAGGCACAGTGACAACGGGCCAACAGGCCACCTGCATCGTGAATCCGGCCGCGGGGAAAGAGCGGGAGATGGCTCTCGTACCGGCCGAGAAACCGAAGAAGGTCCTGGTTGCGGGAGGAGGGCCGGCCGGACTGGAAGCCGCTCGTGTTGCCGCTCTGAGAGGGCACAAAGTGACCCTGTATGAGAGGAAGGAGAAGCTGGGTGGTCAGATCAATATTGCCAGTGTTCCCCCCTTTATGCAGGAGATCAGCCTACTCATCCAGTACCTTTCAACACAGGTGGAAAAGGCTGGAGTCAAGGTGGAACTGGGCAAGGAAGTCACCCCGGAGCTCATCGACGAGCTCAAGCCGGATGCGCTCATCGTGGCCACGGGGGCCGAACCCTTGATCCCGGAAGCCCTCAAGGGCGTCCATAAAGACAACGTCGTCACCGCCTGGGAGGTCCTGGCCGGCCACGAAGCCGCGCTGGCCGGCAACGTTGTCATCGTGGGTGGTGGTCTCGTAGGTTGTGAAACAGCCGATTTCCTGGCGCAAACCACGGACAACCTGGGTGTGGCACCCACATATGTCACCATCCTTGAGATGCAGGACAGGCTCGCCCTGGACGGTAATTCCGAGGCAAGGCACCTGCTCATGGAAAGGCTGGTTGAGAAGCGAGTGGACATCAGACTCAATTCCAAGGCCGACGAAATCGTGGAAGGGGGAGTGCTCTTCACAAAGGACGGGCAGGAGGTCTCGGTTCAGGGCGCCGAGTACGTCATCCTGGCTACAGGGGCCAAGTCGGTCAATACTCTGTCCGAGGCCGTCAAGGACAAGGTGGCCGAAGTCTATGTGATCGGTGATGCAAGGAACCCGGCTACGGCTCTTCAGGCCACATCGGACGCTGCCTGGGCCGGTCGGGAGGTATGACCTTCTGACGGAGGGTCCTCACATGATGGAAACCAGGAAGTCCTTCTGCCGCTTCTGTCACGCCTCTTGCGGGATCGAGGTAGACGTGGAGGAGAACCGGATTCTGGCGGTTCGCGGAGATCCGGACAACGTGGTTTCAGAGGGCTACACGTGCATCAAGGGCAGAGCGGAACTCGAACGCATCTACCATCCGGACCGGCTCCTGGCTCCCCGGAAGATTGCCGACGGCCATCAAATCGAGATCCCGGCCGATAAGGCCCTGGATGAAATCGCAGAGAGACTGAAACAGATCATCGATAAACACGGCCCTCGATCCGTTGCTGCCTACGTCGGGTGTGGCGGGTACCGCAATTCGGCCGGGGGTCCATGGTACGCCTCCAAATTCATCGAGGCCCTCGGGTCTCCAAGCATGTATACCTGTTTCACCATTGACTCGCCCGGTTTCTCCGTTGCCTTGTTCCGCATGTTCGGCGGCCCCGTCCCTGTCAGCCTATTCGATGTGCCCAGGGCAGATGTCGCCATGTTCGTCGGCGTGAATCCGATCGACTCGAAGCAGCTCATCATGCCCCAGTCAAACCCACTCAAACGCATCAGGGACGGTCAGAGAAGGGGCATGAAGCTCATCGTAATCGATCCCAGGCGAAGTTCTATCGCCAAGCTGGCAGACCTTCACCTGCAGGTGAAGCCCGGAGAGGACCCTACTCTCCTCGCGGGCATGATCCGGGTCGTCCTGGACGAAGAGCTCTACGACAAGGAATACGTTCTGAACACCGTGAGCGGTGTAGACGAACTCCGTGCATCCCTGGAAGACTTCGATCTTGCCTATGTGGCGAAACGTACTCGCGTGCCGGAGAAGTTGATTGCAGAAGCGGCACGAATGTTCGCTCGACCGGAGAGAGGCGGCGCCACCAGCGGCCAGGGCGTGCACATGTCCCGCCACCAGAACCTCGCGATCCACCTGATCATGACGTTGAACGCACTGTGCGGGCGTTACGATCGGCCGGGCGGTCTGGTCCGGAACGAGGGCCCCCTCGGGTTCGAGATCCCGGATGGCATGGGCCCCCTTCCCCTGGCCCTGGAAAGCGGCCAGGAATCCCGCATCCGGGGCATCAAGGGAATTTTCAACGTCCTGGGTGGCTTCACCGAGCTGCCGAGCAACACCCTCACGGACGAGATCCTCACGCCCGGCGAGGGCCAGATCCGAGCCCTCTTCGTACTGGGCGGCAATCCGGCCCTCGTGCTCCCGGACGAGGTGTCCACCGTCCGGGCCTTGAAGGATCTCGAGCTTCTCGTGGTCAATGATCACTTCATGAGCGCTACAGCGAAGTTTGCGGATTACGTTTTCGGCGTAAGACACCCCTTTGAGCGACCGGATATGACAAGGCTCGCCGAGATTTCTTATCCCTTCCCCTTCGGTCAGTACTCACCGGCCCTCGTGGACCCACCGGAAGGCGTGCTGGAGGACTGGGAGGTCTTCTACCGCCTTGCGCAAAGGTTGAACATCGACCTCAACATCCCGACGGTCAGCATGGACACCCCACCGACCGCCGACGCCCTCATGGACGGACTGCAGCCGATGAAACGCATTCCCTTGGAGGAGTTGAAGAAGTACCCGGGGGGCCATGTGTGGGGCGACCGGGAGCTCAAGGCAGGGGGTCTTCTCCCGAACATGATCGGACACGAGGACAAGAAGCTGGCCGTCGGCCACCCCGAGGTCCTGGAGCACTTGCAGGAACTCCACGCCGAGCCCGTGTTCGAAGGCGGCGGCTACGACCCGGACGAGGATTGCCAGTTCCGTCTGATCGGCTATCGCATGCAGGAGTCGTATTGCACGCAGGGTCAGAATCTGCCTTCCCTGCTGGCAAAGCGCCCTTTCAACCCTTTGCTGATGAGCCCGAAAGGCATGGAGGCGGCCGGGGTCAAGGAGGATGACATCGTGGTGGTGGACAGCGGCTTCGGCACGCTGGAAGCCGTTGCCGAATCAACCGAAGACGTACAACCCGACGTGGTCGCCCTCGCATTCGGCTGGGGCGACCCTTCGGATGAACGGGGCGTGCGAGAGAAGGGAAGCAATGTGCAGCGCCTGATTCCGGACGATGTTCGCTACGACCCGGTCACCGGACTTGCCCAGACCACGGCCATTCCCGTGAACGTTCGTCCCAAAGAAGGCTCTTAGCTTCTGGCTGTTGCTGTCGGCCAGACTGTGACATCCGGGGCACAGGATTGAAATGTTGATGTCCGAAAGATACGATTCAGGGTGACCGTGCTTATTGGCGCTGCGCGATTGAGCATCGCGCGATCCATCCATCCTTGCAGAGGGGGCGAACCATGAGCGATGACGTCTATTTCCGATTGGGAGAGCGCTTGAACCAGCACCAGGTGAAGATGCTCCTCGTTGAGCCGTATCTGAAGATCCTGCAGGAGTTCTACACCCCCGAGCAGGCGGAACTGGGAGCGGTGTTGCCCGAGGGCGCCTTTACCGCTGCCGAGTTATCCAAGACATTGAATCGTGATCTCGAACCCCTCACGGAAATGCTCGAAGCCATGGCCGACAACGGACTGGTCTTCGTCGTCAAGGGCGATGACGGCGTGAGCAAGTACTCCCTCACCCAGTTCGTCCCGGGTGTGGTGGAATTCCAACTCATGCGCGGAACCGATACGCCCAAAGACCGAAAGGTCGCAAGGCAGATCAAGGACTTCTTCGACGGACCCATGCGCGAGATCATGGAACCGGTCTTGAATGACCCTGAGCTGATGAAACAGATGCTACCGGAGGCCCCCGCCCGGGTCATCACGGTAGAGACCGAACTGCCTCAGGGAACCGAGATCCAGACGTACGAGAAGCTGAGCAAGATGCTGGACGCAGAGAAGGCGTTTGCCGCGGCGAAATGCTATTGCCGCCACCACGCACACCTGGTGGACGAACCTTGCAAGGTCGAGGGGGTTCCGGAGTATTCCTGTCTGCTGTGCGGCGAGACGGCCGAATACGTCGTCGACCGTGGTTTCGCCAAGCGCATCACAAGGGAAGAAGCACAGGAGATCCTCCTGGCAACCGAAAAGGCCGGATTGATACACAATACCGGGAACTATCGCGACCGGGCCGTCTTTGTGTGCAATTGCTGCGGTTGTTGCTGCGAATTCCTGAAGGGAGTCAAACGGACCAAAAGCAACGTCATGGTCGCCCAGGCGAATTTCGTGGTGGCCGCTGATACGGACACCTGCTCGGGTTGCGGGGACTGCATCGACAGGTGTCAGATGGAAGCCCTGAGCCTCGTCGATGACATCATCTCCGTCGACGAAAAGATGTGCGTTGGCTGTGCGAACTGCGTACCTGTGTGTCCTACGGAGAGCCTCTCCATGGTACGAAGGGCCGACCAGGTACCTCCGGAGTCGAAGGACACCCTGTATCGTCTTGGAATGGCGTAGAAGAAAAGGGTTCTGCCACGCTCAGTGATTCCGGCAGGCTGTCCTGAATCGACATTTCGGGGAGGAGATGGCCATGGCGAAGAGAACCGTGGTGGGCGCAGGTCTTTCCGGAATGGTTGCCGCCATCGATCTGGCCCGGCAGGGTGACGAGGTTCTGATACTGGAGAAGGAGAAGGCAATAGGCGGGTCCCCCGCCTATCATCCCTCCCTCCATGCCACCCCGATCGATATTCAGTACACGTCCGACTTCATCGGCATCGACGTGTCGCCCTGCTTCCAGCTCCTCGTCGAAACCCAGCTGTGGGTCCGCGACAAGCGCCTCTACCCCAGCCTCAACCATTACGGTGTGGAGCGAAGCGGCCGGGAGACCGCCATCGACACCTATCTCTACAAGAAGTGCCTCGACCACGGCGTCGAGTTCGAGTTCGGCCATCCGGTCAAGCGGCTGAAGGACATTCCGCCCGGAAGTATCGTGGCCACGGGCACCATGTGTACGGTGGACGACTTCACCGTGCACAAGCGCATCGACGGATACGGATACGCCTTCCTCATGGAAACCAGGCTCGGGCCGGCCAACTGGCAGTTCGCGGACATGTACTCGCCCGACTACTTCTACGCCGCGGCCATGAACGGCATCCTCTACGGGCTCGTCTTCGGGCGGCGCACACGAATCGCCGAGGAGGCGCTGGAGGTGATCGGCCGGCAGTGTCGAGAGCGGGCTGGCTTTGAGATTGAAGGCTGGAAACCCTTCTACTGTGAGACCATGATCGGGACGCGCCTGTTCTTCGGACCTGGAAACCGGTACATCATGACCGGGTCGGCTTCGGGCAGCTACGATCCCTATCTCGGCTACGGGATCGTCGGTGCCCTCACATCCGGCAAGATCTCCGCCCTGGCCCTACGGGACCGCGACGGCGCCCAGGTCCTCTTCGACAGGATCAACCGCCACCACATGTACCTCTACCAGACCTTCGAGATGGTCGCGAAGCTTCCCCGGGCCCTCAAGTTCAAGATGTTGACATCCATGCCGGCCTACTACAAATACAGCAAGGTCTTCTTTAACCGGCTGGGACACGGCATCCCGGGGTATCCGCGAGACTGGATGGAGGAATTTACAAAGGACTAGGCCCTATCCTTCTGTGCACAGTCCAAATGCCTCTCAGGGTCTTTGTTTCGGGCACGGCCACGCACACGGGCACGAAACAACTGGCTCCGGACACTAGAAGACGATGTCCATCGGGCTTTTGTCGTCCGACTCCACGGACTTGGCGATTCCGTAGACTTCCGGCAGGATATTGGCAACAAAGAACTTGGCCGTTTCGATCTTGTTGTGGTAGAACTTCGCGTCGCCGTGCTCTTCCACCAACCGCCGTCTGCCCGCATCATCCCCCACGCCTTTGTCTGCACACAGGGCCTCCAGCTTCTCATGGGCCAGCAGGGCCTGATCGAGGATGAAGTAGCTGCACGCAACGTGACCAAACATGAACAGATACGGCGTCGCATACTGCAGCGGATAAAGGATGTCCCCGCCCATCCCCTTGCTCCCCAGGCTCACCGTGGTGGCAACCAACTGGTCCTTCGCCTCCCCCAGCAGCTTGAAGTGCTTCCCCAATGCAACGTGACCACTGTTCTTCTCCACGAACTCGCTCAATAGCCCCACGAAATTCTGGAACAGGCCGCCCTTGCGCATGGCCACCTTTCGTCCCAGAAGATCCATGGCCTGGATGCCGGTAGTTCCTTCGTAGATCGTACCGATCTTGGCGTCTCGCAAGAGCACGGAGACCCCGTATTCCTCGCAGTATCCGTACCCACCGTGAACCTGCACGGCCTGGGTGATGGCCTGGAACGCCATCTCCGTGGAATAGCCTTTGCAGACCGGCGTGAGCAGTTCGACGAGATCACTGTAGCGCTGCCGCTCTTCGTCATCAGTGGTCTGATTCGCCCGGTCGAGCCAGTAAGAGACCGAATAGACCATGCCGCGGGCGGCCTCCACGATAGCCTTCTGGGTCAACAACATGCGCCGAACATCCGGGTGTTCCACAATGGGGACACAGGGCGCGGCAGGATCTCTCGCATCCTCGATGCGGGTCCCCTGAATGCGTTCCTTGGCATAATCAACGGCCAGCTGATACGCTGCCGCAGCCTGCGACACACCCTGAGCGCCCACGCCCAGTCGCGCATGGTTCATCAACTTGAACATGATCTGAATGCCCTGGTTCTCTTCACCGATAATCCAGGCCCGGCAGGGCCCGTCATCTCCATAAGAGATGGAACAGGTAGCAGAAGCGTGAATACCCATCTTTTCCTCCACGCCCGTAGCCCTGAGATGGTTGAAGGCACCCACACTCCCATCGTCGTTGACCAGGTACTTCGGCGCCACGAACAGGCTCAATCCCTTGACACCCGGCGGGGCCCCTTCCACCCGGGCCAGCAAGACATGGACCATGTTCTCGTTCAAGTCGTGATCCCCACCCGAGATGAAGATCTTGTTCCCTTCCAGCAGATAGGTGTCCCCGTCCCGTCTCGCCACGGTCTTGATCTCACCCACAGAGCTGCCTGCCTGGGCCTCTGTGAGGACCATGGCGCCGGCCCAGACACCTGTGAGCATCTTTTCGCAATAGGTTTCTTTCAAGTAGTCCGAGCCTTCTTCGGCTATCAGGTTGGCCGTTGCACTGGTGAGTCCCTGATAGGCGCTAAAGCCGCTATTGGCGGCAACAAATATATCCACCGTGCTGACAAACATGGTTGCCGGAAGCCCTTGCCCACCGAACTCAGGGGACGCGCTGATAGCCCCCCAGCCACCCTCGTTGAATTTCTGCAAGGTGTCTCGCACCTCATCCGGAACCACCACCTCGCCATCTACGAACCTGGCCCCGTCCTTGTCCGTGGGCGCTAGCGTCGGGGCGATCACATTTACGGCCAACTTTTCCGCCTCATTCAGAACCATCTTGTAGTCGTCGGCAGAGAAATCCTTATAGGCTTCGAACTCGGAAAGGTCTTCGATGTGGAGCTTCTCAAAAAGATTGAAATGGATGTCCCGCATATCAACTTTGTACGCCATCATGGATCTCCTTTGTCTATGGATGCTGAAAAAATGCGAAGCATTACACTATAGTATAAGAGGTGCACAAAATCAATGATCCGACAATTGACAAAGACGTCCACGCACCGTAGTTTGAGCCTATCCGCAGGCCTTTTGAACAACATAGATCTCTTCGGGAGACGAAGGAGACAACAGATGAAGATGTTGATCATTTTCTTTTCCCAAACCCAATACACGCGAAAGGTTTCAGAGCGCATGCGCGCAGGTGCGCTCGAATACGGCGCCGACTGCGAACTCGTGACTATAGGGGCCGTCGATACGGCTACCCTGCACCAATATGACCTTGTAGGTATCGGCACGCCCGTGTTCTACTACCAGGAACCGGCAAACGTCCGTCAGTTCATTGCCGATCTGCCGGAGCAAAAGGGGAAACACTGGTTCATCTTTACCACCCACGCATCCACCATCGGAATCACCATGGATTCCATGAGACAGGGGCTGGAGAACAAGGGCGCAGTGATCGTCGGCTATCATGATACGTATGCTGATTCCACCATGCCCGTCATCCCTTTCCCCACATTGACAACCGGACATCCCGACGAATCTGAATATGATGCAGCCCAGTCGTTCGGCAAACAAATCGTCCAAACCGCCCAACGTATCGTAGATGGAGATTCGAGCCTGATCCCTTCACTCAATTATGAACCGGACCAATGGGCGGACCTGGCCGAGGCCCTGAACCTGGAGAACCTGGCACGCTTCATGCCACCCCTCCGTATCGATAAGGATTTGTGTACGCAATGCCACACATGTGAAGAGAACTGTCCCGCCGATGGTATCGACGTCGAGGCGGATCCACCCTCCATACAGAATCCGTGCATCTATTGTTGGCGCTGCGTCATGGTTTGCCCTGAAATCGCCATTGATGCCGTCGACGGCGACTGGGGGAGTCTCCAGGAGGGCATGCCTACGAGCTATCAACTGTATAGAGAACGGCTCGACGCGGCGGCGGCACGAGGCGAATTCAAATGGCTGATGGACCCCGACACCCTCGATTTTGAAAACACCCAACTCAAGCAACGCAGGGCCAAGCTCGAAACCGAGAGAGCCCGAAAAGCCGAGAAAAAGGGGTGAGAGCGAGCTCTCCATGAACCAACGGGTATCCATGGTTGAGATCAGTGGCTGTCCCCGATCTCAACCCACTGGACGAAGGTCCAGTCAAGAAAGGAGGCTACGTATGGCGGTTTCAGTCATCGAGACAAAATGCCTTGGATGCAGCCTCTGCGTCCTCGCGTGTCCGGAAGAGGCGGTGATTGCCCCTGCCGGCACGGCAGAGATCAATGACGAAAAGTGCGTGGAGTGCATGGAGTGCATGGACAACTGCCCTGCAGACGCTATCGAGGAGGTGCCATCGTGAAGAGAACCAGGACAGATGCCCTTGTCATTGGATCGGGCGTAGGCGGACTCTGCACGGCGGCGCGACTCGTCAAGAAGGGTTTGCACGTCATGGTCACCGAAAAGCTCCCTTACGTCGGCGGCCGGTTCTCCTCGAGGGAGTACAAAGGCTACCAGATCAGCACCGGCGCCATCATGGTTCCCTACGGCGAGGCCAGTGCGCTTCAGGAGGCCTTCGACCTGGTGCAGGCGCAGATGCGCATTCGGGAGAGCAAGGCCGGCTTTCGGTTCAGGCTCAAGAGCGGGGACTTCGACACCCCCATCGACGGCGTTGATCTCACGGCACTGCTGCGTTTCGCCATGGGGGACGACCCCAATGTGGCCGCCATGGGGAGCCAGATCATGCGGTCCGTTCTCTGGTCCCTCCCGGAGGACACCATCTCCTTCCGGGATTGGATCTCTCAATACACGGACAGTCAGGAGCTACAGAATCACTACCAGGGTTTCTGCGGCGCCTTTCTGGGAGTCAACTCCAACGAAGTGACGGCTGCCGAGGTCTTTCACTTCATGAAGAACATGGCGGTGGGTCTCAGCTTCGGCATCGCCATCAACGGCAACTTGGATCTCATGAACGCCCTGGCGGATGGAATACGGGAAGCAGGAGGAGAAGTGAAAACGCGGTCCGCCTGCAAGGGGATCATGGTGGAGCATGATCGGATTACCGGAGCCGTGGTGGAAACGGACGGAGTCGAGGAGATCATCGAGGCCGACTTCGTCGTCAGCAACACGGGACCGAGCATGACGGTTCAGCTTGCGGGTGCGTCCTTCTTCGAGAACAGCTATTTGCACCGACTCCGGGAGTACGGCATGATCACTCCGGTGATCCATGTCTGCATCGCATCAAAGGAACCGTTGACCGATTTTGACGGGATCATCAATTTTGGAAACACCCGCCGGCTTGTCTTCTTTGAAACGCCCACCCTGACCTGTCCTGAACTGGCACCCGAGGGCATGCACTACGCGACCACCTACAGCGTGCCGAAGCATGCGGTTGGGCCCCTGAGATTGCGGGAAACCGTCGACATGATCAAGCTCGACCTTCAGGACAACTTTCCTTCTTTCAAGGATGCCGAACTATTGATGGTCGCTACCCATCACGGCGAGTGGCCTTCCATGCGCAGGTGGCCGGGATATCCCATGCCCGTGAAGACGCCGATCCAGAATCTCTACAATGTAGGCGACGGATGCATGCCCAGGGGGACGGTGGGTGTGGAGGCGTGCGCGTTGTCGGCCAGGGAGGCCGCCCGGGACATAGCCGGTCCTTGATTCCCCCCCTGCTCACCCATACATATTCTCGAGGAGGTCCCTGTACTTCTCCGAGACGAACCGCCGTTTGACCTTCAGCGTGGGCGTAATCTCTCCGGCCTCCTGGCTGAAATCCTCCGGAAGGATCTCGAACTTCTTGATCGTTTCAAAGGAAGCCAGGTCCCGGCTCTTCTCCTTTACGATATCCCCGATATATTCCTTTATCCGCCCGTTTCGACACAATTCGGACGGATCTTTGGCCACGATTCCCTCCCCTTCCGCCCACGCCGCCAAGGCCTCCGGGTCCAGAGTGATCAGGGCGGTCAGATAGGGTTTCCCGTCGCCGCACACCATGACCTGGCTGATCATCGGGCTGGTCTTCAACAGATTCTCGATATTCTGGGGGGCCACATTCTTGCCCCCGGCCGTTATGATAATGTCCTTCTTTCGATCCGTGATGGTGACAAAACCGTCGGAAGAAAGCACGCCGATATCTCCAGTGCAGTACCAGCCATCATCACGAAAGGCCTCTTCTGTCTTCTCCGGATCCTTCAGGTACCCCGCAAAGACAATCGGAGACTGGAGCAGAATTTCCCCGTCTTCGGCGATCTTGATCTCCATCCCGGGAACAGCCGGTCCGACCGTTCCAAACCGGAAGTCATCCGGTCTGTTAAACGCTGCTGACGGAGACTCGGTCAGACCGTACGCTTCCAGGATGAGGATCCCGGCTGCATGGAAGAATTCCAGGATTTCCTTTGACAGTGGAGCCCCCCCGGTGATGGCACAACGGATTCGACCGCCAAAGAGGCCTCGCAGTTTCCGGAAGACAAGCCGCTCAGCAAGAAAATACTTTGCCTTGAGCGAGAAGGGAATCGACCTCTTCTCCTGCCTTCGTCGGCTCACTTCACTTCCTATTCTTACGCAGGTATCGAACAGCATGCGCTTCATCGGCGAGGCCTGAGCCATGCCGGAGGTCATCTTCTGGTAGATCTTTTCATAAATGCGAGGAACACTGTGGAAGACCGTCGGCTGGATGTCGGCGAGATCCTCGATGAGCGTATCGATTTCCCCGGCATAACTCCACATGTTCGTACTGTAGATCGCCGAAAGGATGATAAAGCGGCCAAAGACGTGGGGCAAAGGAAGCCAGGCTACGGTTCTGTCCTCCTCAGGGACAAAGATCCCCATTTGCCTGAAGGCTTCCAGGATGGCTACAATGTTCCCATGTGTAAGGACTGCGCCCTTAGGGGGACCTGTCGTCCCAGAGGTATATACGTAGATCGCAGGGTCGGACGTCTCGATTCTCTCCCCTCGGCTCCAATACTCTTCCTCCAGGGCATCTTCATTCTTTCGGCCCAACGCCAGGAGATCAGCGAAGCTCATTGTGCCCGCATCCGACATGTCGGACAAGGGATCCATCAACACGAACTTCTTGACCCGAGGGATTTCGGCACGGATTTCCTTGATCTTCCTCCACTGATTTTCATCTTCCACCACCAGGATGCTTGCCTCTGAATGGTCCACGATATACCGTATTTGCTCAGGTGTACTCGAGTGGTAGACACCCACGCCGACCCCGCCAACGGCAAGCGTTGCACGGTCGGCCCAATCCCACTCTTCCCGGGTGCTCCCAAGGATCGCTACCCGCTCCCCGGCTCCTAGCCCCAGAGACAGCAGGCCCATGGCGAACTGCTTCACAACCTCGCCGTACTCATGCCAGGAACGGGTAACCCATTCCCCGTCGACCTTGAGCCGATAGGCGGCGCGCTCCCCATAGCTTCGTACCTGGTTCTGCCAATAGAGGACAATGTTGTTGTGCTTTTCGCTCATGCAGGACCTCTCGAAGGGGTCGATAAGAAGGGGCAGGATCCCCTCAGCACCTGAACCGGTTCCAAATGGGATTTGCGCCGGGTGACGGGGCCTTTGTCGACGGTCTGCTACGTAGTCACCTGCCACGTGGAGGTCAGTTTCAGCTTGATGATCTTCCAGCCTTCAGCAGTTCTCTCCAGCGTGTTCGTGTAGTAACCTACTACCGTCCAGATGCTCTCTGGATTGTAATGCTGCGCTTTCACGTAGGCAACGCAGGTCGCTCGATCCCCGTCGATGGTGATCACGTGGTTGGTGATCATGTGTTGCGTCGCCTCGAATATACTTACCAGCGAAACGGCCTGCTCCGCCCAAGCCTTCCCCGACATCTTCATGGGCTCCCCTGCGCCCATGCCGGACATGTCCACTTCCAGTTCCTCTGCGAAACAGGAAGCGTGCAATTCACTGTCCCGGGTGTCGACGCCCATGGCGTAACGGTTCTCCACATCTATGATCTCCATTCGGTCCAACAGTGCCTGCATCTTCTTCTCGTCCATGCCTTCCTCTTTCTGTTAGGAGTTATTCGGTATAGGCTGTCTCCGGCAGGTTCACCAGCGACCGGATCCTGCGTCGCATCGGAGTGGCGATATCGTCCACGATGATCATGTAGACGGAGGGGATGATCAACAGGGTCAAGGTGGTCGCCGACATCATCCCCCAGATGATCGTATTGGCCAGGGGTGCCCAGCTTTCCGAGTGCCCCCCCAGACCCATCGCCATCGGCAAGAGCCCTCCGATGGTGGTCACACTCGTCAGGATGATCGGTCTCAACCTTAGCATGCCCGCCTCGACCACCGAAGCATACCGGCTCGCGCCCCTCGCACGGGCATTGTTGATAAAGGTGATCAGGACAATCGCATCATTCACCGCGATCCCGGCAAGGGCGACGATGCCGTACATGGTCAGCACAGTAAATTTCGAGCCCAGGACGAGGACACCGATCATGGCGCCCAGGAAGGCGAAAGGAATCGTGAAGAGGATGATCAGGGGTTGCACAAAGCTTCGAAACTGGCCCGACAGGATCAGGTAGATGAGGAATACCCCGACCATGAAAAGCTGCAGAATGTTGTCGAAGGTCTCGCGAAAATGCTTGAACTCCCCCTCGAAATCGATCTGATACCCGGGAAATCGAACGAGGAGATCGCCCGCCCTTTCCTGGATCTCCCTGTTCACCTCGATGGCGGTCGTCTGCTTCTTGTCGATCTGCGCATGGACGGTAATGGCCCTTTCGCTCTTGAACCGCCGGATCTCCGCATACCCCTGCTCTATTTCCAGCCTGGCGAACTTGGCCAGAGGCACATGATACCCGGCCGGCGTACCTATCTTCAACCGCAACAGGTCTTCCGGATGCCTCCGCCACCGCTCTTCGAGCTTGACGTATATCTTGACTTCCTCGTCCTGGTCGCGCCAGATCGAAGCCTCTTCACCCTGGTAAGCGGCCTGGATGGTCTGGGCCACTTGTGCCACATCCAGCCCGAACAGGGCCGCCTTGTCTTCATCGAGCAGGATCTTGATCTCCTGCTTGCCCGGAGAGAAGTTGTCGCCCACATCGTAGACCCCCGGCATTCCGCGCAACTCGCTCTTCAGCAGGTTCGCCAGTTCCTTCAGCTCGTCGAAGTCCTTCCCCTTCACTTTGATTTCTACGGGCTTTCCCGTGGGCGGACCGGTGACCATCTTCTTGAACCGAACGTTCTTGGGGCCACTGATACGGCCGACCCCGGGACGCAGCATGTCCATCAACTCGTCGATGCTCCTGGTTCTGTCTTTCTTCGTCTTCACTTCCACAACCATCTGGCCCACGTAGGATGTAACGATCCAGTCTTCTT
>Ga0180434_10000775_pt1 | contig 46665 bp, 47 predicted proteins | sample SS_ome_7_FD_132453 | JGI IMG/M metagenome (GOLD analysis project Ga0180434, IMG submission 132453) | Hypersaline lake sediment archaeal communities from the Salton Sea, California, USA - SS_1_D_2 metaG | ecosystem: Environmental > Aquatic > Non-marine Saline and Alkaline > Hypersaline >... | reverse complement strand
GGAGGTGATCGCCCGCATGTCGGCGCGGCTTTGCAGGAATTCGCGGACAAGGGTTACAATTCAGTTAAATGAACGATGGAGCAGCGGAGGACGTACTCTTATGACGCCGACCGATCTGGAGCAGAAGTATCGCAGACTTCAAGAAATCATCCGGGAGCTTGAGAGCGTAGCCGTCGCTTTCAGCGCGGGCGTAGATTCGACTCTCCTTGTGAAGGTGGCTGTTGACACGCTGGGGCTCGGTAAGGTCGTTGCGGTTACGGGAGACAGCTCTTCGTTGGCACGTTCGGAGTTGGAGGAATCGCGAGCGCTTGCCGAGGAGATCGGCGTGGAGCACGTCATCCTGACCACCGACGAACTGGACCGTGAGGACTACGCCTCCAACCCGAAAAACCGTTGCTATCACTGCAAGAGTGTGCTCTTCGCGCGGGTCAGCCGATTCATCGCCGAGCGAGGACTGCGAGCGGCGGTGCACGGGGCGAACGTGGATGACCGTGGCGATTACAGGCCGGGCGCGCAGGCGGCTGAAGAACACAACGTGCGGGCGCCGCTCGCGGAGGCGGGTCTCACGAAGGCGGACTTGCGAATCCTCTCGAAACAACTTGGTTTAGCCACCTCCGACAAGCCGGCGAGCCCATGCCTGGCCAGTCGAATCCCCTACGGCGAAAGGGTCACGCGGCAGAAGCTCGCGATGATCGAGGCGGCAGAGGCACATGTCCGCAAGCTGGGATTCCGCGAGTGCCGCGTACGCCACCACTCGTCAGTCGCCCGCATCGAGGTGCCCAAAGACATGATCTCGAAGCTGACCGTTCCGGATGTGGCGGCCGATCTCGATGAGCACTTCCGATCGCTGGGCTTTAGCTACGTAACCGTGGACCTTCGCGGATTCAGATCAGGAAACCTCAACGAAACGGAAAGCGTGTCCGTATGATTCTTCGAGACCGTCCACGATGCAAGCAGTTGTTCCTGACACCTCTTTCGGTCCTACTAGCCGTGGTGTGCGGGTGTGGCCCGGACGTCGCTCGTGCCGTTGAAGACGATCACTTCTACGTCCTTCAGCCGGACTCCATATCGACGGCGGCGTTGACCGAAGCCGGGTTTCACTGGTTGATTCTCGAGCCCACCAGCGACGGCGGCGCCAGTGGAGATTTCACCTCGGAGCAGATCAGTCAGATTCGCAGTGACGGACCATGTCACAAGACCATCCTCGCCTATCTGAGCGTCGGGGAAGCCGAGGATTACCGCGACTATTGGGATCCCGGATGGGTGGATGAGAGCGGCGATCCGATCCCCGGCGTAGCCCCGGAATGGTTGGGACCGACAAACCCGGATTGGCCCGGGAACTACAAGGTTCGCTATTGGCATCCCGAGTGGGAGGCGTTGATCATGGGCACACCGGCCGGCCCGGACAAAACGCCGCTCGATCGCATCATCGACCAGGGCTTTGACGGCGTTTACCTGGACATCATCGACGCCTATGAGTTCTGGAGCAGCCCGGAAGGCGGCAGCGAGCTAACCCGTATGGACGCTCGCATCAGGATGATCGAGTTCATCGAGAACATTGCCGAATACGCCCGGATCACTCGCGGCGTCGCCGGGTTTCTGGTATTTCCGCAAAACGCCGGCGAGATCATCCGCGACGACGACGATCAGTTCGACGCCGAAACCGATCGCTACTTCGCCGCCATCAGCGGCATCGGCCAGGAAGACCTGTTCTACGATGAGCTCACGCCGCAACCGCCTGAGAACGTCGACTACGTGCTCGACCAACTCCGCGAGTTCTACATCCGCTCGAAGACCGTCCTGGTGACGGACTACGTAATCGACCAGGACAAGCCCGGGTCGGGGATCAACGACGCACGGGTAAGCGACTTCTATACCCGCTGTCGCGCCGAGGGTTTCGTACCCTACGCGGCGCACCGCAATCGCAATCTCGACGAGGTTGTCACATTCAGCATGGGGGAGGGCTGGACATTCTCCCAGCCTGCTCCCGGCTGCTGGTCTGATGTCTTGGGAGATTTTGACGGAGACCGGGACGTAGACTTGGATGACTTCTCCGGTGTGGCCCAGTGCCTGACCGGCCCCAACACCCCTGCCTCACCGGACTGCGCAGCGGCTGATCTCGACACCGACACCGACGTGGACATCCAGGATTGTGCCCGGTTTCAAACCACCTTCAGTGGCGACGGCGGTTGACGTCCCGCCGCCCGGTCCGAGCCGAATGGTCCGCGGAGCGGACCCTACCTGGCTTCTCGGCGCAAGTCATCGCGTTCCCCATGTCCGGAGGACATGAGCCACCCGGCGGACCCTACCTGGCTCCTGGGTGTCTCCTGTTCCGGGGCTTAGGAATGGGGTATCGTTCATACCATGTGCCGGCCAGAGGAAGGGCTGTTGTCTGATCGCCGGGGCGGGTTGTTGTTCGCCCTGGTGGTGATTGCGTGGGGTGTGCAGGCGATCGTGGGGCAGTCGTTGCTGGTGCGCGAAGCGCTGGTGTTGATGTTCGGAAGCGAGCTTGCCTGGGGTGTGGTGCTGTTTGCGTGGCTTTTGGGAGTCGCTGTCGGAGGTATCGTTGGGGGCATCGTAGCTGAGCGGGTCCGGGCGATCGGTCCCGTGCTTTCGGCGGCGCTTACGGTTTTGAGCCTGGCTGTCTGTGTGGACCTGTATCTTTTTCGAGGAGCGCGCGGCTGGTTGGAGGTCGGACCGGGTGAGCTCGTATCATTGTCCGGCAGCGTCCTGTCCGCCGTTCTGTTCATCTCGCCCACGGGCGCGCTTGTGGGGTTTGCATTTCCGCTCGCCTGCCGGGTTGCAGCCGAACACAGAAAACCCGAGTCGTCGGAGGGTGCATCCCGCAATGGGCGGCGAAGCGGCGGTGTGTCGGATCCCGGTAGGGTCCGTTCCGCGGACCGTTTCCAGAGAAAAAACGCCGTGGCGGATGGTCCGCAGAGCGGATCCTACACGGCTTCAGATGAACAGAATGGTCCGCACGGTGGACCCTACGCGGCTTCGGAGACAACGAATGGGTGCCACGGGCAAGCTGCTGCTTGCCCGTGTCTTGGTCCCCCTGATTCACGGGCAAGCGAGTCTGTCGGTGCCGCCCACAATGGGGTGCACACGTCGCCGGGGTCCGGACCGTTGGGGCGTGTCTACGCCCTCGAGTCAGCCGGGAGCCTTATCGGCGGAGCAGCCTTCAGTTTCTGGGCGGTGGACCATCTTGCGCCGATTCAAACGGCACTGCTGTGCGGAGCTTTTACGACGCTGGCTTCGGGCGTGTGGCTGATTGGTCGGACACGGAGGCTGGTCGCTCCCGGATCGGTGGTCGTCGTGGGAATCGCCCTGGCAGCCATATGTGTCTGGCAAGGTGCTCGGCTCGATCGCAATCTGATCGATCGGCGATGGAAGGACCTCGCTCCGGGCTACGAGTTGGTGGCGGAGGCTGAGTCGAAGTATCAGAACCTCTCTGTCGGGCGTCGTGCGGGCCAGTTCAGCCTGTACTGTGACGGACAGGTGACCGTCAGTTTTCCCGATCCATATGATGTCGTCCCGCTTTCCCATCTGTGGATGTGTCAGCACCCCGAACCGAGGCGTGTTCTGGTTCTTGGCGGCGGGGCTGAGGGGCTCTTGGCTGAGATTCTCAAGCATCCGGTTGATCATGTGGACTACGTCGAGCCCGATCCGCGTCAGATCGATCTTGTCAAACCGTTCATTGGCGAGACCGACCGTATTGCCTTGAGTGACAAACGCGTGACAGTCCACCACGTCGACGCCCGGTTTTTCATAAAGACCAGACGAAACGAGTTTGACATGGTGATCGCTCGGTTGCCCGAGCCGACCTCAGCCTTGCGGGCGCGCTTCTATACCGAGGAGTTTTTCGGCGAGCTTCGCCGGGCGATGACCGGGCGATCGGTGCTGTGCATGACGGTGACAGCTGCTCCGGGAGAGCTGTCAGCCATGACCGGTGAGTACCTGGGGTCGATGATGGCGACTGTTGGCTCGCATTTTCCTCATGTCGTCGTTGGCTGGGGCGACCCGGCACAGGTTCTGGCGGCGACCGACACCGGAATCGTTTCCATCGCGGCGGACGAGCTGATGGGGCGATATACCAGCCGCGGAATTGAGTCTAAGTACTTCGATCCTCTGTGGTTCGCCGGTGCGACCGATTGGCTCGATCCCGCCAAGGTCGCCGAGCGCGCCCGGGAATTGGCGACTATCGAACACCCCGAGGTCAGCACCGACCTCAGGCCCATCGTGTATATCCAGAGGCTCGCCTTGTGGGAATGGATGGTCGGCGGCGAAAGGCGCGGCGTGATCGAGCGTTTGCGGGCCGTGACCTGGGGAGGACTGATCGGCGTCTTGCTGGCGATTGGTGCGGTGGGAATGGCTGTTCCTTATCTGAGAAGCCTGCTGAGATCAGGTGCCCGGGCGAATGGCCCGCGGATTCTCGATGGGGCCATAACCGTGTCAGTCGGCTCTACGGGGCTGGTTACGATGGCTCTTAGCATAGTGTGGCTTTTCGCATTTCAGAATCTCTACGGGTACGTGTATCAGCGGATCGGGTGGATCATCGCGGTGTTCATGGGCGGGCTGGTGGTCGGTTGCTTCGCGGCTGACAGGTGGTGTCGGACGGTGACAGCCGCCCGAAGGCCGAGGTCGGTCGTCTGTCGGAGATTGATTGCAGTCGACGTGTTGCTTGCGGGGTTGTGCGTGCTGGTGCCGCTGCTTCTGCCTGTCCTGGCGGAAGCTCAGGGGGGCGAGTTGGCGTTGGTGTTGGTCGAGTGGGTAGTCATAGTCATGGTCGGGCTCACTGGCGTTTTGGGCGGTGCGTCGTTCGCCCTTTGCGGTCTCGTCAAGCTCGAATCCATGGGCGGCGCGGGAGCAGCCGCCGGCAGCATCGTCGGCGCGGACCACGCCGGTGCGTGCATCGGCGCTTTGCTTACCGGCGTTCTGCTCGTCCCGGTGTTCGGTACGTTGGCAACAGCCGTCCTGCTGGCGGCAATCAAGCTCGCATCAGCAACTCTGCTGCTCTGCGGCGCGTGGCATGACCGAAGTACGTATGGCCAGCGCGGGCAAAGCGCGGCCATGTGCAATCGGCCAGAATGAGAATGTGACATGTGGTAATGTGTGGCGTGCTACACAGTCTGCCACAGTGCCACATGTCGACCATGGTGCACACACGCATCTGAAATCAACTCCAAGCCCTGACAGGTAAAGTGGGCAAGAAATCCGCAGTCTACCCAAGCTTCCTACTGCGATGTTCGACCACAGCACGGGCAGTGTAACCAGCCGCGTCTGCGACATTTGATGGAGTCCGACAGATTCACACACTTTCGCCATGAGTTTCCACAAGAAAGACCGTGAATGGATCATGCGGTTTACGGTTCTACGTTTAGATGGCACTTGTTGTTGTTCGTCTAACGGTACGGACTCGACGGTTCATACAGTTGAACAGTGTTCCGAAGATGTGCTTTGGAAAAGTTTTCCAAAAACTGTGTAAGAACGACTCGTGTTCCGTGACGTCTAAGTAACCGAGAGCCCCTTCGGTGGGGCCTCTACACCAGTGCCTGACGCGCGGTGTGTAGTCGTAATGACAAGAGGACCGGGAGCATCGCGCTCGAGCTGCTTTCACAGCAGTGCGGTCCATCACCATTCATTTAAGGAGATCTCCCCATGTCAAGGATCATTCCATGGTTGGTCGCAATTGGACTGCTGACCGGATCGACGTTTGCGGAGCAGCGAGCGGCTCTGCAGTTAGACGAACACAAGGTGCGACTTTGTTGCGAGTGTATTTGTGTTCCCCATTACCCTGACCCGTATTGCTTCCTGGGTGATTGTATAACGGTGGCGTATGGCGAGCTCTGTCCGGCACCGTATATCGAGCCAGCTGATTGCCCCGTTGATGATCCCCCGACCGTACCACCGTACCTTCAGCCGGGCGACATCCTGTTCTGCCAGAGTCAGAATCCCGGATCCCCTCCCATATTCGGCTGGGACCACGTAGCTATCTATGTCGGTAACAACGAATTCGTGGAAGCTGTTCCGGGGGAACCGGAAGATGGAGGCGGTGTCAGAAGGGTGCCGCTGTCGGAGTTTTACACGTGGGCTACGGACATCACCTATGGATATGTGGATGCTTCCGCGGAGCAACGCGAATACGCCGTGGCGTTCGCTGAGGGGCAAAGAGGCAAGCATTACCAGGACTGGACCACTGGCCTGCAGAAAGACCCCGATCCTGATTCAACCGAATGGTACTGCTCAGAGTTGGTGTGGGCAGCATACTACAATGCTGAGCCGAGTATCGAAATCGACCGCAATGGTTGGCAGAGCCCCGCGGTTGTCTGGACGTGGGAAATCAGCCTGGATGATGACGTTGAACCCTACTTCAACGAGCCCCCCGATCCACCGGCCAGGCCCTCCGGGCGTACGACCGTCCTTCGCTTCGCTTTGCGCCCTTATTCGACATCAGCCATCGATCCGGAGAACAACGAGGTGCTCTACAGATGGGACTGGGATCTTCCTCTCTGGGGATGGACCTACATCCCTCGCCCCAGCGGGCAGACGATCGTTGAGCTTGGGTCATGGAGCAGCGTCGGGAGCCACAATGTACGGGTCAAGGCCATGGATGTATGGGGAGACGAAAGCAGCTGGTCTCAACCTCTGACAGTCACAGTGTTGCCGTGGTTCGGCGATGATGCTGTCATCATCGACGCGGAAGGAACAGCCACGCCGGTCGGCGGCGATTCATCTCCGGAGTCTGAGCACGGATTGCCCGTACCGGTTCCGGAATCCGGCTCGGACGAGTTCCACGAGGAAGACCCCCTCTATCCGCTCGTGCACACCTGCTGTCAGTTAGTCGGCTTTGGACACGAGACCATGTGCATCAACTGCATTGAAGTATACGAGCCGGAGTGTCCCTCCGGATACATCGAGGAGGTAGACTGTCCGTGATCTGACCGCACAGAAGTAAATCAGACTGACATGGGAGTCCAGCGACCTTGTCTTGAGGCCGCTGGGCTCTCATCACAACTGTATTTCAAAGATTGGCCGCGTGCTGTGCCGGTGGTCAGTTGGACTGTGACGAAGAAATGCTACGGCCCGTCAAACGCTCCCCGGAACAAGGCGAAGTCCGCCAGGTCCACGTCGAAATCGAGACGTTCGCAGCTTACGCTTAGTGCTTCGTCGTCCTTGGGTCCGGTGATGCAGCCGACAGAAGTACCCTTGTATCTCTCGCGGAGTGCGATAGGGTGTTTCAGGTTTGATTGCGCTTATCAAGGAGAGAACAGGCATGGACGCAGAGGTTGGCGAGCTCACCCCCGGCGGGTTCAAAGTATCGACCGTCGGCAAGGGTTGGGACCTGTTTGAGGTATCGTGTAATGAGCAGGAGGTGGTCATTACGCCTCGGGGGCCTCTGCCGGCTCGCTGCACCATCAGGCCTGCGGCGCTCTTCGATCATCATCCAGGGTTCCCCGACGTCAATACTGTCATGGGCCGCATCGTCTTCGAGAACAAGTCTGTGGCGGCGAAACGGTATCGCCCATTCACAAAGGACCCCGACCGAAAACCTCGCGAGCTCTTCTTGCCCGTCGAGACCTCACCAGAGGACGATTGGCCCGCATCTACTCAGAGATGGAGGAACTGGGAGAAGATTGCCAAGCGCCTTTGTGCCGAGGCGCATATCCAGTGGAGCGGCCTGTCGGACCGGGAAGTGGATTCTCTTGTTCGGTTTGTGCCCTGGCCCGAACCTCTCGAAGGGTGTCTTCTGCGCGCTCTGGTGGCGTCGGTCCATGATAGGGGCAAATGCATCATAGAAATCGGCTCATTTCGGGGGCGCTCCACGTCGATGCTGGCCATCGCGCTTGGGACCCTGGGCAGCAACCTGCCGGTTCTCTCCATTGATCCGCACCACGACCAGCCCTTCAACCTGAACCACGTGCGTACGGCTCTGGCGCAATTGGGAGAGGAGCGGCGACTTGTCCAGGTTCAGATGGGCTCGGATCAGGCGGCACCTCTGATCGCCGAGAACAGCGCGGCACTTATCTTCATCGACGGTGACCACTCCTACGACCAGGTCGTCGCCGACTTCAACAACTACAAGAGCATTGTGGCACCGGGCGGAATAATCGCCTTTCACGACTACGGGTATGCAAAGCACAACGAACTGCCCGAGGCAGCTCCGGACGTGCGCCCTGCGGTCGATGAGCACGTCATGACCGATGACGACTTCGAACCGGTTCTTCTGGCGGCTACGCAGCTGGCCTTCCGGCGAATCCGCTAGAGCAAGCTCTGATCGTGCGTGGCAGTCAACAGGCACGTCTCCACTCAACAGCGCAGGAAACAGCGATGGGAAGGAAGGCTAGAGCAAGCTCTACCCAATCGCAGCGTCCAATCGTCGGTATCGTCCGTGAGTTCCTCGACTCCGACCGCTACGGTTGGACTATCCATGCAATAGCGTGCTCAGTTTGGTGGGCGAGGATTGGCCTGCGTGAGGCCGGCTGCTAGGAGCACGTTCTTTAGGCCCTCAGCGTCTGTGTCGTCGAAGGCGCCCACGTAGTGGCTGTCCAGATCCAGCACGCCCCAGCAGGTGCCCGATTCGTCAAATAGCGGCAGTACAACCTCGGAGCGATCAAGGGGGTCACAGGCGATGTAATCCGCACCGAGTTCGGCCACATCGCGCACAACCAGGGGCTTGCGGAGCTTCAGAGCTTGGCCACAGGCCCCGTGCATACCGATCGGGGAACATGCGGGCTTGTCGCGCCGCGGCCCGAGGATCAGCTCCTCGCGGCTTTCGTACAAGTAGAAACCAACCCAGGACACCCCTGCGGGGTGCAGAGAGCCCCAGAGCGCATCGACCACGGCTTGCATGCGCGCGGTTCGGTCTCCGGCAAGACCGGATATGGAATCGGCGATCCATGCGTAAGGGCGAGTCATAGTCTCTGCCTGGCACCAGTTGAGCGGGACGGTCCCCGAGGATGATAAGCCGATTTCCAGCCTTTCGCCAGATCCCGGCGACGCCGGAAGACGCGACCAGCAAAGACCGAGATCGCAGCAATTTCGTAGCCCGGCTTAACGACATGACGGAGGCCGGGTTGATTTCAATGGTGGTATACACCAGAATGACCGGATTATCCGCGCGCCGGCGCGAAGCTCAAACAAGTGAGGTGGATGCCTGTGGACGTTGACGGTAAGACGATTGAGTTGGATCAGGACGGCTTCATGAACGACCCGGGCCTGTGGAACGACCAGGTGGCAGCGGCGATTGCAAAAGAAGAGGGGATAGAGGATATCTCCGATAAGCACTGGGCCATCGTCCGGTTCATCCGCGAATACTGGAAGGAACATGACCTAGCCCCCCCGGTGCGCCTCCTCTGTAAGGAGTCGGGCGTCAGCGTGCGCGAGGTCTACAAGCTTTTCACGTCCGGACCGGCCCGCGGCGCCTGTCGCATCGCAGGACTCCCGAAACCGGATGGGTGTGTGTAGGGGCTGACCTGCGGAGCGGCGTCCATTGGCCTTGAGCATTTACGGTCAATCGCGGCAGGGAGGCGCGGGCAGTTCCACGATCGGCGCGTGCCATCTGCCAACGAACCCGGGCGGGGCTGTCTGAAAGGGCGTCTGCGTGCAAACGGTCTACTACCTCGTGCTGGTTGTGATGGTGTACGCGGCAATGGCGCTGTTCATCATCGGCACCGTATGGCAGGGCGTGAGGATCTTTCGCGGGCTTAGGCACTCACTCGCGACCACGGTGGGACCGCCGAAACCACCCCAACTGCGCGGGGCGCTGTGCGACACTTTCCTGCGTCCGCGCACGTTCAGAACTCACCCGGTGCACTGGGTGCTGCTAATCGCTTTTCACGCGGCGCTTCTTCTGCTCTTCCTCGGCCATCTTGAGCTTATCGGCGAGATCGGGGTGCTTCAGACTATTCAACACGAGGTGTTCCTGGGCAGGGGCGTGGTCGGCATAACGCTGCTGGTGACAGTGCTGTTTTTCATCTTCCGCCGCTTTCACGCACCCATAAGCGAAATATCCGACCCGGGGAGCTACTACACGCTGATCCTCCTGCTGCTTGTGATTCTGTTCGGCAGTCAGCTCCATCTGGCGCGCAGCCTGTTCGCCTACTCAACGGTCGACGTGGAGCAGTACCGCGAGTACCTGACCGGCATGCTTACATTCAGACCGGCGCTACCCGATGTCTTCGCTGACGATATGGTGGGCCATTCGTTTTTGCTGGTCCTGCACGTGTTCTGCGCCAATCTGTTCCTGATGCTCTTCCCGTTGACCAGGATGATGCACGCGCTTCTGGCGATTCCGCTGGCCAGATTGCAGAGGAGGTAGCACGCGCCTGGCCGGCACAGTTACCTTGTTTGACGAGGAGTCTGCGTTCCGTGACAGACAAGCACGAAACAGCCTCAGCAGCGACCGGCGCGCCGGCGAGCAAGCCCGTGTCGACAATCTCCGCCGCGCTGCAGCCGCTGGCGCGGTCCGCAGCCGGTCTGGGCGCGTTCCAGATGAACGCCTGCATGCGTTGCGGGCTGTGCAATGACACGTGCCACATCTACCTGGCCCAGCAACAGACGGCGAACCTGCCCGCAGCCAAGGCAGCCACGATCGCGCGCCTCTACCGCCGATACCACACCTTCTTCGGCAAGTACTTCCCCGCCTTCGTGCATGCCCGCGACCTGTCAGCCGACGCGCTCGAAGAGGTTGTCGACGCGGTCTACGGTCGCTGCACGGCTTGCGGTCGTTGCACGGCGCATTGCCCTCTGGGCGTGGACCTGCGCAGCCTTATTGGCGTCGGTCGGCAGATGTGCGTGGCGACCGATCGCGTTCCCGAAGGTCTCCAACGCACCGTCGACAACCAATTGAAGACCGGCAACCAGATGGCGATCACGCCTGATGAACTCATCTCCACCGCCGAATGGCTTTCCGAAGACCTCAAGCTCGAAATGGGTGACGATGCGGTCACCGTCCCGGTCGATGAGCCGGGCAGCCGGGTTTTCTATCTCATCAACCCGCGCGAGGTGAAGTTCTTCCCGCTCTCACTGATGGCAGCCGCCGGCGTCTTTCACGCTGCCGGCGAGAGCTGGACCATATCGAGCAAATTCTACGACATCACCAACTACGCCTTCTTCGCGGGAGACGACGAGTCGGCCGGGGAACTCACAAGGCGCGTAATCGACGAAGCTCAACAGCTCGGTGCGGCGGAGATCATCTTCTCCGAGTGTGGCCATGGCTATCGCGCGTTTCGCTGGGAGGGTCCGCGATGGCTCGGTAGTGCATACCCCATGCCTGTGCGCAGCGTTGTCGAGCTTCTCGACGAATACCTCGCGACCGGGCGCATCAGCGTGGACCCCGCCAAAAACGCCGACCGCGTAACGCTGCACGACCCCTGCAACCTCGTGCGCCTCGGCGGTGTCAGCGAGCCGCAACGCCGGATTCTGCACCAGGTCGTGCGGGATTTCGTCGAGATGACTCCCAACCGCGACAACAACTTCTGTTGCGGCGGTGGCGGTGGCATGCTTTCGATGAGCGAGTACGGCGAACGTCGCGTTGCGTCAGGGGCGATCAAGGCTGACCAGATCCGCGCCACCGGCGCGAAGATTGTCGCCACGCCATGCCACAACTGCGCCGACCAGCTCATCGAGATCAATAAGGAGTACAAGCTGGGCGTCGAGGTGCAGGCCGTGGTGGAACTGGTGTACTCGTCGCTCGTTTGACGCCTCTACCCGGGATCTCGATCCGAGGCGATCTCCCGCACAGCCTTGACGGCGAGGTCGATGTCGCGCTCGGTATTGAATGGCCCTGCCGAGAAGCGCACCGTACCGCGTGGGGTCGTTCCCATGTGCTCGTGAATGAGTGGGGCACATTGCAGGCCGGTCCGCGATTGCACCTGGTACTCAACATCGAGAATCGTGCCGACGTCCGACGGATCGAAGCCGGCAACCGTGAACGACATGGTCGCGACACGTCTCTTGAGATCGCGCGTGCCGTGCAGCGTAACGCCGCGGATCTCTGCGAGCCCGGCCTCAAGCCGCGAGAGGAGCTCCATCTCGTGACGATAGATGTGCTCCATGCCGCGCTCTTCGATCCAGGTCAATCCGGCGGCAAGACCGGCAATGCCGGCAAGGTTATGGGTGCCGGCCTCCAACCGGTACGGATACTCCTTCAAATGGAATAGCTCGGCGCTACGCACACCCGTGCCGCCGTAGATCGTGCCCTCGATCTCGGCATCGTCAGCCACGCAGATACCGCCGGTGCCGGTTGGGGCAAGCAACCCCTTGTGCCCGGTGAACGCCAGGAAGCTGATGTTGCACTCGACCATGTCGATCGGCAGCACGCCTGCGGTCTGGGCGACGTCGACCGCCAGCGGCACGCCGGCTTCGCGACACACCGCGCCGATGGCCTTTAGATCTTGCACCACACCGGTGACGTTGGAACCGTGATTGACGATGACCAGCGCGGTGTTTTTGCGCAACGCCTTGCGAATCTCCTGCGGATCGACGAAGCCTTCGCCATCGAGCGGAACAAACGTAGCCGCCACTTCGGCCAGCGTCCGGTGGTTGACCGGTCGGATGACCGAGTTGTGCTCGGCGTCCGTTGTGATGATGTGATCACCGGGGCGGGTGGTCCCGTTGATGATCAGGTTCATAGCCATCGTCGCGTTAAGCGTGAACACCAGCCGGTTAGAGTCTTTGCTCTTACCCGCAGCCTCTAAGGTGGGGTTGAAAAACGCCGACAACCGCTGCCGCGTGGTGTGGATCATCTTTTCAGCGGTCAGGCCAAGGTCGCAACCCGAGCGACCAGGGTTCACGCCAAACTCGCTGTAAAACGACCGCACTGCGTTATGAACGCTTTCCGGCTTGGGAAAACTGGTGGCGGCATTATCGAGATAGACAAGGTCATCCATATTCAAATCCTCACGGGACTACGAGACTGCGCGATCCGTACATGGTACACCCGCGCGTGAGGCGTCGTCCAGCGGGAGAAAGTTCGTCCGAGACGCATCCTACGTGGCTTGATCAGGCGTTCGCCGGCCATGTGCGTAGTTTAGCGGTGCCGGTGGGTGGACACCACTGATCGATAGATGCCTAGAGCCGCGTGGGAGAGGGCATTGCGGGTCGGTTTTCGGTTGCTCGTGTTGGCAGACGCAGGGGGGCGGAACGATGCACGTGTGATGCAATTTGGTGGGGCGCACTTTGTGTTGACGCGCGGGCTGTTGGTTGCCGTGTGTGGCCCAAAGAAAAGGCCCATCGCGTGCGTGGCACGCGACAGGCCGTTAACCCTGCCGGGGCAGGGGCATTGCTCTAATCACTCATGGGCGGCGATGGTGTAGTCCATCACGAAGGTTCCACATACATATGCAGACGCCGAATAATCAATCACGCCGCGCTCGGCGAAACGCCCGCCACTCGAAACTCACAAATACACACTCGAAACTCACAAACGCAGCCTAGCTAGAATAATTACTTTTGAACAACTGTCAACCCCCCCAAACCCGCAATCATCCGCCTTGAAGAAAATACTGAACTTCGTCCGAAAAGAACCTTGTCGTTGATACTGAGTTTGTGTAGTATGAATAGTAATTGCCGAATGCGGTTCCTTCCGGGGCAGGGGCATTGCTATCACTTCTTCACCTCCCCGGCGGGGATCGTTCACGCAAAATTTAGTGTGGGTAGCTGGTGGTTTTCCTGTGCGCATAACGCGCCGCGTGAGGAAAGGAGGAAATCATGTGGTGGAAGGTGTACCTGTTGTTGATCGTCGTCACCGGCTTGGCTGTCGCGGCCGCCTTTATTATCGACGACAAGAAGGCAGCGACGGTCGTCGCCGTGATCGGTGCACTCGGAATCTTAGCATATCGTGTTCTCCGAGGAGGTAGCGACGATCCACCCTCCCGCAGAATCGTGTAGCGGATGATGTCTGCATCGCAGAGCGACCCATGGTGCGCGGCCCGTCGGAAACGGCGGGCCGCGGTCTTGGGAGAGGGCATTGCGGGTCGGTTTGCAGTTGGTCATCGGGATGATGTCGTTTTGCCCTTGCCGATTCGAACTTATTGGTCCGCGTCCCGCTCCCTTACGGTCGCGATTCAGCAGAGACACAAAACGGCACGTTCATACGATACCTCGTATGGGAATGGTCATGCTCACGAACCTGTCATCGTGACGAGGCCTGAGCATCAACATCCAGACTTGCCACCTCGCCGCGCATGAGCTGATGATACCCCAGAGCGGCAATCATGGCTGCGTTGTCCGTGCAGTAGGACCTTTGGGCTGCCCTGAAACCGAGACCGCGCCGGGTGCAAGCCTCCTCAAGGGCTTCACGCAAGGCGCCGTTCGACGCCACGCCGCCGCCCAACACCACTGTCGACATGCCGGTCTGGTCGATTCCCCGCATTGCCTTGCCGACCAGCACGTCAATGACCGCTTCCTGGAAGGAGGCTGCGATGTCGGCAAGTCTCTCGGGAGTAAGCCCGGCGAGACCGCCGCTGGTCTTGCCCTGGCCATGGACCTCGTAGAGAACAGCCGTCTTGATCCCGGAAAAGGAAAAATCAAGCGATTCGCTGCCCAGCATTGTGCGTGGGAAGTCGACGGCTTTCGGGTTTCCGCTTTTGGCAAGCCGTTCGATCTGCGGCCCGCCCGGATATGAAAGCTGCAAAACGGCAGCCACCTTGTCGAAGGCTTCGCCAGCCGCATCGTCCAGAGTGGCACCGATCCGCTCTATCGTGCGTGAATCCTCGATGCGGTAGATCGATGTATGACCGCCCGAGACAATCAGACCCAGAGCGGGCCAGGGCGGCGAATCGAGCCCGATGGCGGGGCTGAAGGCGTGGGCCTGGATGTGATCCACCGCGATCAGCGGCTTGCCCCATGCCCAACTGAGCGTTTTGGCTGCGGTAACGCCGATCAGAAGCGCCCCGACAAGCCCGGGCCTGTTGGTAACAGCCACCGCATCGATGTGACTGGGCTTACAATCCGCCCGATCGAGCGCCTCCTCAATGACACAATCCAACTGCTCGATGTGCGCCCGTGAGGCGATCTCGGGGACGACGCCCCCATATTTGCGGTGGGCCTCCACCTGTGAAGCCACTACGTTGCTACGCACATCAATCCCATCGACGACGACGGCGGCAGCCGTCTCGTCGCACGATGTTTCGATACCCAGCAGAGTCGTCATCGCTTCTGGCACACCTCGTCTAGCACGCGCAGAGAAGTCAACCAGCCTTGATCGTTCCAGGCAACGTGTTTCTGATTCGCTGTCAACAGACCGCTCGATACGTCGCTACGAAAGCGGGTTAATGGTCAATCCGGTGGCCAGCTTGGGATAAAAGTAGGTGCTCTTTTGAGGCATCAACCCGCCGGCTTCGCTGACGGCGCGAAGATGGGCCATTGGCGTGGCGTTCAGCAGCAAAGCCACACCTGATTCCTGCTGAGCGCACTGTCTGGCGTTTTTGACTGATTTTACGTAGCGCACACGTGGTTGCTTGCCCAGTTTGTGGTGCAGCAGCTCGTCGATCAGGTAGCGGTGAAGGTAGGCTGCATCCAGATTGTGCCAGGGGGCGCACTGATCTGGTTCTAGCTCATGCAGCTTCGCCCGATCGCTAAAGCGCAGGCGGGCTTCCTTGCCTGTTCGGCCGTCTACCAGGCAGATGTCGGCGTCGGCGTCACCGGCGGGTTCGGTGCCCGGCGCCCAGGCATCGAGCACAGTTGTGAGGTCCACGCCCGCCAGAGCACGGTTGTAGGCGATGATCAGGCTGCCCGGGTCGTCCATGCTGCCCAAGACGAACATGGCGAAATTGGAGGGATGGTCATCGGGCAGCTTCCCGCCGCTCTGTTCGGTAAGCCACTCGCGGTAGTTCAGCGCGGTTCCGTATCGGTGGTGGCCGTCGGCGATGTAGATTTTCTTGTCAACCATTCCAGAAACGACGGTGTCGATTATTGCGGGGTCGGTGACGATCCACACTTCGTTGAGCACGTCGTCGAGCGTGGCGCTCACATCGGGCTGCTGCCGGGTTATTGGGGCGAAGGCTGACCCGATTCGGTTGTCGGCGTCGGTGTATAGCCCGAAAACCGGCGAGATGTTGCATTCCGTGGTCTTCATAAGGGCTAGGCGGTCTTCCTTGGCACCGCCGAATGTTTGCTCGTGCGGTAGGATGACGCCGTCGGAGAACGGCTGAAGGCGAACTCTGGCGAGGAATTTCCGTCGTGTGTAGGTCTTAGTTTCGTGTTCAAAGGTCTGGTGATAGACATACAGGGCGGGTTTCGCTTCGCGGACCAAAGTCCCGTCAGCCAGCCAGGATTTGAGGATCTGGGCGGAGTTTTCATAGGCCCGGGTGGGGCCCGCCGACTTGGGCGGGATGTGCGGTAGATCCACAGCCACTATGTTGTGGTCGCTTTTGGCGAGTAATGCGTCCTTGTCCGCCTGATCCAGCACGTCGTAGGGCGGCGCGATCAGGTTGGAAAGGTCGCCGCCGGTGCGGGTATGGTCGTACCGAATAGCCTGGAACGCAGCGATAGTCGCCATCGTAAGATGCTCCTTGGTTTGCATGAACCCACTTTCAGGGCAATGTAAACGGCGTTGACGGAGGCTGCAAGCAGCTGAGGTGTGGGGATCTGGAGGGCCTGGAGTCGTCAGGTACCGACCCAACGTGCCCGGAGATCTTTAAGCTCTGTTAACTGCGGATTGACGGGCTGTGAGGGTGCATTCGGAGGGCGGATTCCGCGGCCAAAAGCGAGGATAAAACAGGCCATTTCCGCTTGAGCAGCGTCGGTTGGTCGGGTACGATTGCGGTCTGAGGTTCGATAACTGGAAGATGTCGGATCCTCTGGGCCGAAGCGTCGGCCACTTTCACTAGCGACCCTGGAAGCTAAACAGCGGGTCGGACACGCCATCGATAGGAGATTGCGATGGGCAAAAAGCTATATGTTGGGAACCTCAGCTATGATGTCAGCAGTTCGGACCTGGAGGCTCTGCTAGCGACCCACGGAACGGTCCTGAGCGCCGAGGTCATCAGTGACCGGTCGACCGGTCGAAGCAAGGGTTTCGGATTCGTGGAGATGGATTCGGCTGAGGAGGCCGACGCAGCCATCGAGGCGTTGAACGGCCAGTTGCACAATGATCGCGCGTTGACGGTAAACGAAGCCAAGCCCCGCGCCCCTCGTGGCGGCGGTGGTTACGGCGGTGGTGGAGGCGGTGGCGGTCGCCGAGACCGCTACTAGAGCTTCGTCACGCCCGGAGCTGCGGGTTGTGGAAGGCTCTCACGGAGCAGAACCGCGACCGCGAGGGAGCGGCGGCGCAAGAGATGACAGGCGCAGAGCCCGGCCGCTTTCTGACGGGCGCGGTTCGGATAACCCGCAGAAGAACGTGTGATGTCACACTAGACCACGAAGCAGAATCGCGAACAGAAAGGCCACCGCGGGTGGCCTTTCCCTTATGTGGATAGGCGGTATAGGCAGACAGCTTCTGCATTCCGGCTGTTTGGCGAAACAAATTCGACTCCCTCGCAGATGTTCGTCGTGCGTTGGCCGCTAGGCGCGTCCTCTTTTGGGGATTCGGACACCTGCCATAGCGAGCGTTGCTGGCGCGGATGACAAGGAAGAGCCAACAACGAGGCACGGCAATAATGCGGTAGCCGGCATTGCGCCGGTTGCATTGTAGGCGACTGTGACGCTTGGGCAGTTGTGGCCACTCGTTTCTCAGGTTGCCGAGAAAGAGAAGGAGACACCGGTGCAGAGCGTTGCAGTTACGGTGAACGGCTACTCGATCACCAAGAGCGAATTAGACAGGATGTGCGACGCCGTTGTGGACCAGCAGGTGCAGGGTCAGTCAGCATCTCCTGAGCAGCTGGCCCAGATGCGTGCAAGTCTGAGTCCACAGATTCTGGAGGTTCTGGTAGACAATCGGTTGCTCGACGAAGATGTCACGAGAGCACAGATCGATGTGACAGACGCTGATCTGGCAGGGGAGATGGAGAGGTTGATGGATGCGCATCTTGTGCGCAGCGGCGCCACTCGTGCGGAGTTCGAAAAAGGGCTGCAGGGGCAGGAGGGAATGTCTCTTAAGGAGTTTCTGGCGGCACGAGCTAGCGATCCGAACTTCAAGCAGTCGGTACTGCATACGAGGCTTCTGGGGAAGAAATACCCGAACGAGCTGGTGGTGACCGAAGAGGCAATAAAGGCCCGCTATGAGGAGAGCATGGATAGCGATTGCTCAGAACCTGCGGCTGTCCGGGCAAGCCATATCTTGATTGGCACCGACAAGACGATGGCGCAGGAGGAGAAGATCGCAGTCCGGAAGAGGGCGGAGGCAGTCTTGGCAGAAGCCAAGATTCCTGGGGCGGACTTTGGCGCGTTGGCTGCCGAGCATTCAAGCTGTCCGTCGCGGGCAAAGGGCGGCGACCTCGGCTTCTTCCCCAGGGAGGGCGCCATGGTGGAACCGTTTGCCGCCGCCGCCTTCGCCCTTAAGACGGGCGAGGTCAGCGACATCGTGGAAACCCAGTTTGGGTACCACATTATCAGCGTAACTGAGAAGAAGGGTGCAGTCGCTGTTCCGTTTGTACAGGCTTCGGGTGCAATCCGGGAACAACTGGAGGCGGAGAAGCTCGGAGGTCTCAGGCAACGCCACGTGGCTGAGCTCAGGAAAACCGCGGAGATTACGTACCCGGAATAGAAGACGTCCAAACCTCAGCCACGAAACGTGTAGGCCAGGCGATTCACCAGCCTTAACCATCGCTGGACAACGGGGTGTGCAAGGTTGGCTCCACGGTTGCCGCAAACCTCTCCGCCCAGGGGAAGGCAAGTCATCGATCTACCCTGCGTGTATTTTCCAGGGACGACTAAGTGGTAGTCCGGATGTTGCTGTTGAAGGCCTCTTTGGCTAGGCTGATCTTGTCGCGGGAGGTTTCTTCCGCCGGCTGTTCTCTCTGTGATGCTCTGATGATCATCTGTGTGGAGGTTGAGAATCATGGCAACAGTAGTGGTCTTGGTTAGCGGCGGGCTCAAGAGTGCGGTGGCGGCTACCCGCTATAGCCCGGACAATGAGATCATCCTGCTACACGTCGACTACGGTCAGCCATCCGCCAAAGCCCAGCGCCGGGCTTTGCGTTCGCTGGTGATCGGTTTGCCACAAGCTCGTGGGGTGGGTGTCGAACTGCCCTATGTGGCGGGAATGGAACGACACGTTGTCCCGGCGGACGATGATTCCGAAGGCGAGATACGGATCGAATCCGGACCCTCGTCGGCTGTTACGGCGCTGGGGTTGCGAGGTCTTATGCCCGTGCTGATTTCGGTGGCTGCCCAGCACGCCCTTCGCTTCGGTGCTCACCTGGTAGTGACGGGTCTCACCGACGTTGACGACACGACCTCGCCATTGGTCTCGTTTGCCCAGGGCAATCCGGGCAGGCTGCGGGAGTTCATTCAAACGTGCAACATGATGATTGAGACGACGGTGTCTCAGCGGACAGACCTGCGCGTGGAAGCGCCTCTTATAGACCTGACCTATACTGAAGTAGTCAAATTGGGCGTGCGTCTCGAGCTGCCCTTCGAGCACACATGGTCTTGTGAATCCCGCAGCCCCACGCCGTGCTCGAACTGTCCATCCTGCCATTCCCGTTCTGAGGCCTTCGCCGGCGCCGCAACCCCGGACCCGTTGATGGTGCCCGCGACATCGTAGCGAACGTGCCGGCGGAATAGACACGACTTATCAAGGAGAGCCACAGCTTGCGTCGACCGGGCCACAGTCGACAACAGCCATTGTCAGAGTGGTCCATTTCTGAGCGAACCTTCCTCAAGCAGGCAGCGGGACGAGTTCGGGATTCTCGGGCCATCTATCCGACATCACCCGCCACGGGCGCGCCACACAACGTATTTCGGGTCAGCCCTGCTCATGTTCGCGGCGCGAAGAGCCCGGATTAGGCTTGCGCCATGGTACTACCGCAGGGGCCGACCTGGAATCCCGCTGGCCCGCTTGATGAACTGTCCGGCTGTTTCGCCGTCCTGCTGTCGAGGATAAGATGATTGTGACAAGATTGCGGACTCCTGCAGGTTCTTGATGGTCCCATTCCGGGCGTTGCCGTCGAATGCTCGGTTTTCCGTGGGGTTGATCGATGATAGAGGCTGTCCTGTTCGACCTGGGCGACACTCTCCAACACATCGAGACATCGAGCACGCGGAAGCTGGTCGAGTCCGTCGTGCGTGCGGGTCACCACGACCTGGTCGAGAAAGGCCTGAATCCGCCGCCGCTTGGGAAATACCTTAGATCGCTGTATCTGCACATGTTGTGGGCCTACGCTCGATCCAAGGTGACGCGACGCGAAATTCAGCTCATAACCGCGCTACATGGCATCCATCGACGAATGGGAATCAGCCAGAGCATGGAAGAGACGGAGGGGTACCTGGGGGACTGTATCTATGGAATTCGCCAGTACGTCCGAACTCCGCCCGACGCCCTCGACGTTCTGCGCCAGCTTCGCGAGGCGGGTCTGAAGCTCGGGTTGGTTTCGAATACGGTTATTCCGCCCGCGATGCTGGACGGCTATCTCGATAAGGAGAAGCTACTCGAATTCTTCCCTGTTCGGATCTACTCCTCCAAGGTCAGGTACATGAAGCCTCACCCCAGGATATTTCAGATCGCCCTTGATCAGATCAACGTGCCGGCGGAAAGAACCGTCTTTGTCGGCGATCGGCTCGATAACGACGTCAAGGGTGCTTCCAGGTTGGGGATGAAGACGATCATGGTGATTCCGCCCGATCCGGTCAGGCGCTCGCCAGCCGGGCCTGATCACGTGGTCCGCAGATTGGCTGACATCCCGCCGATTCTACTTTCACAGAAGTGTTGATGGACCCGCAGCTTACTCCCGAGCTTCTGCTTACCGCCTACGCCAACGGGATATTCCCGATGGCTGACGACGAGGATGATGGTTTGTTCTGGCTTGCCCCCGAGCCTCGTGCGATCATCGAGCTCGACGGGTTTAAGGCGTCACGTTCGCTGCGGTCGGTTTGTCGCCGGAACATCTTCGAGGTCACGATCAACCGGGCCTTTGTCGAGGTCATCGACGCCTGTGCCGATCGCCCGGAAGGCACGTGGATATCCCCGGACATTCGAGCCGCCTACACGCGTTTGTACGAGTTGGGCTTCGCCCACAGTGTCGAGAGCTGGAAGGACGGGCGGCTCGCCGGCGGGCTTTATGGGGTCTCTTTGGGCGGAGCGTTTTTCGGTGAGTCGATGTTCCACCGTGTGACCGAGGCCTCAAAGGTGGCGCTCGTCGAGCTTGTCGAGCGAATGCGGCGGCGCGGGCTGGTGCTGCTCGATGTTCAGTTTATGACCGAACATCTGCGACAATTCGGCGCGGTTGAGATTCCCAGAAGCGTCTACGAAGAGAAGTTGGCTGAGGCGATCAAGCTCCCGGTTACGTTTGTCGGAGAAGTGGACTGACAAGGCGGTGCGTCTGGGACGTACGCTACCTGCGGTGGACGGACTACGGCTGGCTCTGGTCAATGGTGAACGAACACCGGTGCGGTCGCCTTGGACAGGACCCGTGAAGCCGTTCCTCCGAAGAAGAAGTCGTGGAGTATGCCGCCCCCGTGTGCCCCCATCACCACAAGATCGGCGTCCAGGGATTCGATGTGTTCGAGAATCACGTCTTCGGGATTGGCGGGGGATGCGATCGGGTGTTCGGTGACGTCGAAACCGTGGAGGCGAAGATGAGAAGCCGTCACTTCACAGTGGTGTCGGGCTTCGTCTTCGTCTGAGCAGACGTTCAGAACATGAGCAGGATGATCGCGGAAGAGCCCCAGTTGGACGAACATCTGCACCGCTCGGGCCGACGCAGTTCGTCCATCCGTCGCTACCAGCGTGGTTGCTCCCTTTCGGCGCTTCGGAGGAACGACCAGCAGGGGTCTTGAGCTGTCCTTGACGAGTTCGCCCAGGGTCTCGCCGGGATCGTCACACGTCTCGAAGTGGAAGCACGTATTGCTCCCGATTATGACGACATCATCGCGGCGCGACTCTCGGTTGATCACGTCGTAGGGTAGGCCGTCAATCGCGCGACTGGTGTGGTCTACCTTGGCTGCGGTGCACGCCCTGCCGAAGGCTGACAGAAACGTTTTTACTTTCTTTCGGGCATCCTCGATCAGGGCCTGATCGCGGTCAGCCTTGAAGGAACCACCACCGATGGGGGCGGCTGCTCCGGCTTCGATGGTCGGAACATCGACCACCCCGAGCCCCCCGAGCCGAAACCCGAAACGTGTAGCCAGCTCTATCGCGTACTTCCGGGCGTCGTTGCTGGACGAGGAACCGTCAAGAGTTACGAGCGCGCTTTTCAACATGATTCCACCGCAGTTCTTGTCGAGAGTGATGAGAATAACCGTTGCCGGCGACGCACGTGGTCACTCGGCGGATGTTGGGAGCCGCTCGGCGGTGTCCGAGGCGTTCCCAGGCTGATCGTCGAAGAAGACGGTAACCGCCCCGTTGCCCGGCGTAAAGTCAAAATACCATCGCTGAGCCCAGGTTCCCATCACGTCCGTGCCGATGATCATGTCCGGCAGGCCATCCGTGTCGTAAAGACCTGTGTTTACCGCGACCATACCCAGGTTTTCATGCTCAATGGTGATATCGAGCCGGCTGGGCGATGGCACAGCTTCGCCACCCAGGATTCCGCGTCGCAGAACCGTTACGTTTGATCCGGTGTCGAGCAAGCCCAGAATTCGCCGGGACTCACCATCCAGCGTAACCTCCACCTCGACGAAGGCGCTGTCAAAGCCCGCCAGAATGTCGGGTGGGTTGGTGAACGGGATAGACATTCCACCTTTCGGTGGCGTCAGCAAGAACTCCGCCTCGCTGTCCGAAAAGTCGATTCCCAAGATCACCCCGGTGCGGTTGAAGAAATGGAACCCCAGACCGTTGCAGTCACAGGCTGACAGACCGACCAAAGCCGAAGCAGCGACGGTGTTGAATCCAGCCACCGAGTAGACGAAGGGCCCGGTAAGCTGGAGCTTCTCGGTCCCTCCGAACGCCAGAACCTCGACCGTATCAATAATCTCCACTCCGTAATCCTGTCGCAGCAGCACTTCGTAACCGCCTCCGGTGTCGACAAAGGCGTTGCCGACCGATTCGCCGTTTACGGTCAGCGGCACGGAGAAAAGGGGCGCCTGCGATCCTACGGGGAAATCGCCGCACCCGCCGAGCAGGCCCAAGAGCAGGCAAATGGTCAGTGCTCTGATACGCATGCCTTGATGACTCACCAGGAAATATCTGAGCACACTAAGCATACCTTTTGGTGTCTTCAGGTGCCTCGACAGTGAGCGTGAACACGCCACGCCGCACTTGTTCCTTCGCCGTGTGCCTGCTTCCTTATCCGCGGGCAAACGCGTTTGCGGTGCCACAAATGGGATGTACCCCCGCGACCTGCGCATCGCGGTGCATCCGGAAGTCGTTTCCGGAACTTCGATCAATCTTACGGGCGGTGGAATGTCCATGCCAGCGAGGTCCGATATTGCGCTGAGTGCTGCCGATCTGCAGCTTGGCTGCACGGGGCTGACCGGAATATAGCTATGCGGGCTCTCCGTGGAGATTCTATCCTATAATCCTGTTGTGGGGGCTGATTGTGTCACCTGCGAGAGCCGAGCGTAAGGCCAATCCGGATGCTACTGGCTGGTGCTTTGACACACTCCGAACTGCGGGTTGACCAAGACGTTTACGACACCCAGCGGCGACCGTGGGGGAGCTAAGACCCGAGAGATGGCAGACGTACCGGGCGGTGGGCAGGTGCAGGACTGAGCCGTATCCGTACATCTGTCGGTCTCCCGCGCCAAGACGGCGCGTGGCACTTGGCAATCTGCCTGGGCGGAGGATTTCATCATGGAACGAACAAAACGGCTTCAGTTCGGACTTGTCGCAGGGTTCATCTGCGCGACGGTGGCAGCGAATGCGCTGTTCGGTCAAGATGTTTCTCTGCAGGGCGAACTGGATCAATCCAAGCTGTATCTTCGGGCGGAGTTCGTCGACACGCGGACCGCGAAGAGCCTGATCGAAGATCGCCCCACAGCGTTTGATCCGGACGAACATTACGTCATCCAACTCGACGGTCCTATAGACCCTAAGCGTCGCAAGATGTTGAAATCGCTGGGCGCTAAGCTTGACAAGTATCTTCCGGTGAACGCCTTCCTCGCCCGACTCGGCGCCTGCGAGCCCGATGAGTTGCTCGACGTCGAGTTCGTACAGTGGGTCGGTGTTTACCGGGACGATTGGAAGGTCTCGCCCGACCTTCTGTTTGTCGGGCCTGTGCCCGTACGGTATTCGGATCCCGCCGGCGATCAGCAGGGATCATCGTCGTCGAGCGAGTTGCAGGCTGTGATCGTGCTGTTTCCAGGTCAGGATGTCGAAGAGGTGGCGACGTTGCTGGAAGATGAGACTGGCTTGACGGTCACGAGCAAGTCCGTCGTTGGCGATCAAGGATTAATCGGTGCATCCGTACCCTGGGAGAAGGTCGAGCGTCTCAGCGAGAGGACAGAGATTCAATACGTCGAAAAAGCGCCGCGGGCGTCGCTACGAAACGACACAACCCACTGGATTGTGCAGAGTGATGTTGTCGATTTCGACCCTATCTGGGACCAAGGCCTGCACGGAGAGGGAATGGTCGGACAGATCATCGACAGCATCCTCGACGAGGAGCATTGTGCGTTTTTCGACGATGTCACCATTGGACCGGAGCACCGCAAAATCGTCGCGTTTCACGGCGATATCGAGGCGAGTCCAGCCTCGCACGGCACGCACACTTGCGGCACTATGGTCGGCAAACAGGTCGACGGGGACAGCCGTGACGGGATGGCTTACGAGGCCAAGCTGGTGTTCACCGATTGGGCGGCTGTCTCGATCGGCAGTTCAACGAGCCTCAACGCCGCTCTCTTGGCGGCGTACGAAGATGGTGCCCGTGTCCACTCGAACAGTTGGGGTGCCGATTATCGCATCGACTACAACAACTGGTCGATGCAGATCGATCAGTTCAGCTATGAACACGAAGAGTCGATGGTCGCGTTCGCGGTCACCAACGCCGGCGTGCTCTACACACCGGAAAACGCCAAGAACGTGCTGGCTGTCGGTGCCAGCCACGACACGCCCGACCAGCATCTCCACCGCTCCGGCGGTACCGGCCCCACATCCGACGGAAGACGCAAGCCGGAGGTTTACGCGCCGGGCGCCTCCACCATCTCCTCCAAGCCGGGGACGTGCGACTACGGTACCATGAGCGGAACCTCGATGGCCTGCCCGGCCGTCTCGGGAATCGCACTTCTCGTGCGGCAGTATTTTGTGGAAGGCTGGTATCCCACAGGGACACCCGTCGTCGAGGACAGCCTCACACCCACAGGAGCGCTGATGCGGGCGGTGTTGATAAACTCAGCCGTCGACATGACCGGCATCGAAGGATATCCCAGCGACAGGGAGGGCTGGGGAAGGGTGCTGGTCGACAACTCGCTTTTCTTTGATGGTGATTCGCGAGAATTGATCGTGCAGGATCTGCGCAACGTCGACGGTCTGACCACGGGTCGGACGGACTTGGTCAACGTTTCGGTCGGCGATGAAGAGCAACTGCGCGTCACCCTTGTGTGGAGCGACGTGCCCGCAACCGTGGGCACAGCTTTCGCCCCCGTCAACAACCTGGATCTCGAGGTGGCTGCTCCTTCCGGCGAAACCTACAAGGGCAATGTCTTTGCGGAGGGATCGTCCGTTCCCGGCGGTGATAGCGACGATCGAAACAACGTCGAACAGGTCCACATCAACTCGCCCGAACCCGGGGTCTACACGGTGACCGTCCACGCGACAGCCGTCAATGAAAGGACCCAGGGTTATGCCCTGGTGATAACCGGCGACGTCTTGCCGGGACCAGAGTTTCGGCTGGGCGACAGTGACACCGACGGAGACGTTGATCTCGACGACCTTTACGGTTTCGATTCGTGCCTCAGCGGCCCCGACCAGGCGCCGGGGTTCGTCACGCCGACGGGGAAATGCCTCGGAACCTTCGACGCCGACGAGGACGGGGATGTAGACCTCAACGATTTCACAGCCTTCCAGGAAACCTTCGCGACTACGGAGTAGGGTCCGCTGTGCGGATCACCCTGGAGCAGCAGAATAACCGACCGGTCCGCACAGCGGACCCTACACGCTTTCCGCGCCGCCGGGCCCCGGAAGCACCGTTCGACTGTTACACAAAGCCATACCACGCTCCAGCCCTCTTGCACCTCACTTACCCTGGCGGGTAGCCTGGGTGTGATGATTGATGAGCCCCAGAAGAAATCCGAAGCCCCTCGGCTACCGCTCGGCGATGATGGTCCCGGCCATTGGGCGCCTCTTGGCCGCAGTGACGTGCTTGCCCTCGGTGCTGCCGTCGTTGTTCTTCTGGCCATAGCCATACCCCGTCTCGCGCCGGGAATCTGCTTCGGGGACTCGGGCGATCTGCAACTGGCGTCCGCCACCTTGGGCATCGCTCACCCGCCGGGTTACGCCGGATACGTTTCATTCGGATTTCTTGTAAGCCATGTTCCCGGTGTCGATCCCGCCTATATGGTGTCGCTGGTCTGTTTCGGTTCGGGTGTCGTCGCGATGATCCTGTGTGCGCTTTTGCAGATCCGTTTGGGATTGAACGCTTGGGTATCCAGTGCCATTGCTCTGGCACTCATGGGGCACCCGCGTGTATGGAGCAACCTGCTTTTGCCGGAAGTCTACATGCCCACACTGGCGCTTCTTGCCGGCGGAAGTTACCTGCTGACAAAATACGCCGTGCTAGGACGGCAACGCGATGTCTTGACGGCTAGCTTTCTGGTTGGGGTGGCGCTGGCCAATCGCCCGCCCGTGTTGTTCATACTCCCCGGCCTGCTGGTCGCCTGGTGGATCACGGAGAGGCGGCTTGCCAGGTCAGAGGATCGCAAATCGGTTGTGGGCTGGGTGCTACTGGTCGCAGCTGTGCCGTGTGTGTACTCTCCTGGGTATCTCTGGGTGCGAGATCAGCCGGATACGTCCTGCAACTACATCCAACAGTACAACGACGAAACCGGCGAGCTCCCGGCCGTAGAAGATGGAGCCAGGGCGAAGTGTAAACGCGTCGTCTGGCACTTGACGGGGAGGCAGTATCGTGACCTGCTGGACGACAGCGCAAGCGGCATATGGTCCAGGCTTCGCTACATCCGCAGACAGGTGGTTTCCGACAGCGGCCTGGCGTCAGCGATCATGGCTGTCCTGGCCCTTCTCGGAGGGGCGTTGATGTGGCGTCGATGTCGAGCCACGGTCTGGATCGTCGGCGGAATGGCGATAGGAAGCGTTCTATATCTCTGTGTCTACCGGGTTCATGGCGACGCCGCGGACGTTCTCCCGCTGTTGTGGGTGGCAGCTGTCTTGGTGGGAGTGAGCCTCTCACGTCTGATTCCCCACGGAGCGGGCGGGTATCGCGGGATCATCGGGATCGCCGTGCTGCTGGTGGCGATTTCATGGACGCTTGTCGACGCCCCGAGACGTCATGATGCGGGCCGGGAAGAGGACGCCACGGGCTACCTGGACTCGGTGGATGTTGCCTCGCTGCCCGAATCCAGCGTGATCTTCTCGACCTGGGGTGAATCGACGCCGCTCTGGTATGCCCAGCACGTCCTTACAAGCCGCGGCGACATCAGGGTCATCAATGCGGATTCCGGACGTTGGGTTTCGATGATCGAGGAGCTTGTTCGCGAGGGGGACGTAGAAACTGGTCCGATCTTCCTGACGCAGGTAATCGACCCGCCCTCGGGCTGCGTGCTGACGCCGTTTCGCGAGCTGCACCGGTTGGAAATGTCAGAGAACCCAGCCCTGCCCAGGTGAGCTTACAATCGCTCCACGACTGACTGGGGGGGCCATGCTTTAGCCGAGTGGACCACCCCGGGCCGTGTCTGGCATGATGTAACCTCTTATTGGGTAGGACTTTGTTGCTGTGGAGCCTGCGTTTGCGGGATTCCGCCTAACGCCCGCCTACCATGTTGTCCGTTCTGCCTGGCGACACTGACAGATTCGCGCTTCCAATGCCGATAGCACACTCACGGGGAAACGCACCGGGGCCGAGGGACGAGTCGTCAGAACGCCGTTTTGGTCTTCGGAGGCGTCTTGTCAGGGGTCGCGTTTTCATGTAGAACACTCCCTCGCAATTTACCGCGAGGTCGTGTTGGACCGCCATCCTCGACCTATGGGAGTGTGCCCGAGTTGGCCAAAGGGGACGGGCTGTAAACCCGTTGGCGTATGCCTTCGAAGGTTCGAATCCTTCCGCTCCCATTGCTGCGGTGAACAATGCGAATCAGTGAACTGATAAACCCCGCCACGCCTACGCTTTCCTTCGAGTTTTTCCCACCTCGAGATGACATAGGATTCTGGGATCTCTATCAGACCATTGAGAGTCTAAAGCCGCTAAAGCCCACGTACATCTCAGTCACTTACCGGACAGGGCCTACCGCCCGTCGCAAGACCCTCGATCTGGTGGGTCGCATCAAGAGCGACATCGGTATCGAAAGCATAGCCCATTTGACGTGCGTAGGAGCTTCGCGCGATCAGATCGCCTTGATTCTCGACGATCTCAAGCTACGGGGTATCGAGAACGTCCTGGCGCTTCGTGGAGATCCACCACAGGATCAGGGGAGTTTCGTCTCCTCGCCCGACGGTTTCTCCCACGCCGATGAGCTGGTGGCATTTGTCCGCAGTCGATCAAGCCTGTGCATCGGTGCTGCCTGTTACCCCGAGGGTCATCCCGAGGCGAGCGATCCAAAGACCGACCTCGACAACCTCAAGCGAAAAGTGGGCGCCGGCGTTGACTTTCTTGTCAGCCAGCTATTCTTCGACAACGCTGATTTTCTCGCCTTTCGGGATCGCGCCAGTAGCGCAGGTATCGATCAGCCCATCATTGCAGGCATCATGCCAGTCCTTAGCGTCAAGCAGATCAAACGCTTTACAGGAATGTGCGGAGCAACCATCCCCAAGGAGCTGTTGAGGAAAATCGAAGCTGTCGAGGACGACTCAGAAGCGGTGCGCCACATCGGAATGTACCACGCCACTCACCAGTGCCTCGAGCTCATCAAAGAAGGGGTGGCAGGTATCCACTTCTACACGCTCAACCGCTCAACCGCCACGCGGGCAATCTACCAGCTAATCCGCGCGAACTTCAATGAGGTGCGCGCCGACAAGCCAGCCCCCCAGGCATGTGTGCCCGAATACTCCGTGTGACCGTTACTTGGGTCGTGACGGCAGTGAACCCCGCGAAGTCGATCAACATAGGTTGATAGAAAACAAGACGCCCGACCTGCATCGGGCGCCTTGTCACTCCGCTCTGGGCTTTGTAGCCTGAGCTGAACACGTAGGGCGTTCTCGGATGATCAGGCGCGGTACATACCCCGAGAGACCTTACGCACTTGCTTCTTCTTGCTCATCTGCGCCAGGGCCATGCTGATCTGGTTGCCCAAGCTCTTACTCTTGGTCTTGTAGCCGGAACGGACGACGCGCTTCGAAAGGTCCTTGACGCTCATGGGACGCGCGACCGAGGAAAGAACCTGGCTGATATAGTCCTTCAAGGACTTACCCGTCGGGCGAGGGCCACGTCGAACAGCACTCGCCTTTGCGGGAGCTCGCCGGACTGTCTTGGTGGTAACAGCCGCCCCCATCGCCTCGATCGCTGTTGCGACCGCCTGCATTTCGGACTGCAGGGAAGCACACTTGGCGGCAAGCTGCTCGTGGTATCCTCTCATCTCAGTGACGAGCCTACCGGCATCGGAGCTAGCAGTCTTCAGTACACGTTTGCGCTTGATCACGCGTTTTTTCCTCTTCACTGTGACCTTTGCTTTCGCCTTTACTTTCTTAGCCATTGTCAGATTCCTCCATATTGTTGTGGGGTCTTATTGACGCCTTTATATCCTCAGCTTCGAAGAACACTGAGAACAACTTACATAAGTTCATATACCGTATACAGCCATTTCGACCGACGTCAACCCCTTTCTCAATAATGCCTGCGAAAAGTGCATGACCATGGAATCTACCATGGTTCACAGTATTCACAGTGTCAGGGACATGAGAAGATCAGTATGAGCGAATGGTGAGCAGGAATGAAACAGCCATCCTACGAGGCAACAGGCTTGGTCTGCATGGCGATGAGGATTACTCCGAGCATGACAAGCGCCACACCAGCCATCTGTCCCACGGTCAGCCGCTCAGCAAGACCAGGATGCCAATGGGCTGCCGCTGCGATCAGAGCATACCCGCCCCCGACCATGATAGGATAGGCAATGCTAATCTGCAGTGTCTTGCTTTGGAGCGCATACATGTAGAAAGCTGCGTTGAGCCCAAAACAAACAAGCCCAACGACAAGGGGAGTGCTTGTAAGAATGGTCTTCGCTGCGGCTGAAAATCCGTCCTTGAGCACACCTCCAGATTGCTGAACGGTGGTCATGCCAAACTTCATGAGTAGATTCGCCACAGCGTTCAACGCTAAAGCCACAACCAGAGCAAGCACGTACTTCATCCGGGAATCCTCCATCCCAGGCATTGACACTGCGTCAAGAAACGCAAAATGCTCCCGGACACACCGGGCAGATCGTCTTCATTCTATGTGGCCATAGTAGCGGCAGGAACTCCAACAGGCCAGAGACAAGGCAATACGCCAAGTGGGGTAGGGTGTAGCTATTTCTTCTGGCCGGAATGCCCCGACCTTACCTGGAGAGACCCTGCCCCCCATGCTTCCGAGACTCTACTGCTCGGAGCGGAAGGTGATGGTCATCACACAAACGTCACATGCCCGACTTCCTGCGGCGGCGGCGTGCAGCTAGCTCCGGAGCTTCCTTCACGCAGGTCAGCAGAATCTTGAGACCCATTCCGATCAACCTGAACGTGCCCCGAACAACACGCGGAACTCGGCGGTTAACGTTAATATAGCCCGTTTCGGATGTCTCCGCCGTCTCCCAGTTTTCGAAGAGGCGTCCCCACGGGCTACCAAGCACTTTGCGCATGCGCGATCGCGACAGAGAAGGATACCAGAAGCAGTCGTGGTAGAGCACGCTGGCGATGTAAGCCCAGGGGGCAAGGAATGTCTTTAGCGACCACTCGATGGGTCTTTTCAGCCGGCCCCAATAGATCAGATGCTGCATCCTGGCAGCGAACGTCATCTTCTTGAAGGGGCCGACGAAACGCCAGTTTTCCCTGGCTACGTCCTGGTCGCCGACGATCTCGATTTCGCGGGGATCACCGCAGCCAAGACCGGCTTCGTGAGCAAGCCTTATGAACTTGACATCGACCAGCGGGTCGAAACCCATCATCGAGGCGGCGATAGCGTCAATCGCAACCTGGTCGGCCGAGGCCAGCAGGACGTTCTTGACATGAGGGACCATGCATCGCGGGCCGGGACCGTCCCCGGCGAACGTTCCATCCATCACGGCAAACACGCCGGCGTGAATCCGCTGTTGAATCATCAATAGATCAACAAGAGTCTCATGAATCACCGGATGGGTCCAGTGTCGGTGCTCATTGAGCAGCCCGCCGAAGGCGTTCTTCATAGCCCCGGTCATCGTTGTGAACACGTGTGTCTTGACCGTGGGTAGATGAATGATGTTCTCACCGATAAGCCGCTTCGGGATGCTGAATCCTCGCGGATAAACATCGCGCAGACAGAGGAACTCATCGGCCAAATCGCCGACGGCTTCACGGATATCCACCCACTCTTCCTGGGGCTCGTAGAGATGGATATTACGCAGGTTGTGGGCTTCGACGACGTCTATCTGCTTGTTCTCGCGCTCGCCGAGGTAGGCGTCGATCACGACCGTACGATTATGACAGCCGTGAATAAGCGACGGATCATACCCGTCGCGCTTCATGGCCCGGATGACGCCGTCAAGCTGCCAGGGAGTCGTCGAGCTTCCCGGATAGAAGAAATGCCAACTGATGTTTATCTTGAGCGCTGTGTCAATGTTCTTAGCTATAGTGCTCTGATAGCCTGCCAGGTTCATGACCCGGTGGTAGTCATCCAGCACCGTTTCCGGAGAAGTCCTGACGACCGCTACTGTGGAATGTGTCATCGACCGCTCCTGCGTGTCGTAACCGAATCGAGAGCGTACCTTCCGTCGGAGGAATGCGACCTACTCAACTCCGAGCAGTTCGGTAAGACCTCCAGGTCCCAGAAGCTCATTCTGATACGCAACCACAAGAGCCGTAAGTGCCCAAAGCGCGATTGCAGCCAGAAGAGGCTTGTCCTTAAGAACGATCTCGGTCGGACCGCCGTACATGCCGGTCTCCGTCAGCATTGCATACCGGAAGATGCCGTATACAACGATCGGTAACGTATAGAACAGGTGTTCCTTGGGGAACCGAGAATGCATACCCGCGGTGTCGAGCGTGTACAGCAGAAAGGTGATAATCGCAATCCCGGCTGACACGGTGATCAGATGGTTCAGCAAGTCCGGCGTATACCGAAGCAGCGTAGGGCGGTGTTGGCCGGCTTGGTCCGCGTCGCCGATGAGCGCCTGCTCGCAGCGCCGTTTTCCAAAGCCCAGGAAAAGACACAGCGTGAACATGCAGGCAATCAGCCACTTCGACGTGACGACGTCTACCGCAAGCGAACCTGCCAACGTGCGCAAGACGAAACCGATTGCGATGATGATGACGTCGAGGATCATGCGGCGTTTCAGCGCAAGCGAGTACGCCAGCGTCATCACAACATAGATGGATACCACGTAGGATTCGATGGGCCCCAGCAGCGCCCAGGCGAGAGACACGCTGGCTAATATCAGGACCACCCCGATGACCCAAGCCGTAACCGGGCGAATCGCGCCGCGGGCAATCGGGCGAAGCCGCTTGGTCGGATGACGGGCGTCGGCTTCGCGATCGACGGTGTCGTTGATGGCGTAAGAACCGCTGGCGGCCAGGCAGAAGACCGCAAACGCAGTCAGTGCGCAAAGGAAGGATTCAACCTCCAGCAGTTTCAACCCGGCAGCCGGCCCGGAGAACACGACGACATTCTTGACCCACTGCGCCGGTCGTAGCAGCGAGACATAGTCCCCAAGCGAGGCTGGCGTGGTTGCGGAAGTGTCGTCGGTGGTCCTCAATATCTCGCCCTTCGTTTTCGTCGCCCGAGTCGTCCTGGATCTCGAGGGTTTCGACGGTGCGGTATTATAGACCATTTCAGGGCACATCAACACCGAATGCGCGCTAGAGCCAGACGGTTCGGTGCGGCCCCAAATGGGTGGCGAATCGGCGGGTCGTGGGAGACGGATACTGGGTGGTGCTGGTTCGTGCCGTTTCCAACGACGTGCAGTACTTCACCAAGCCGGTTTCGACGCCGTGTGCGACGGGCAAGATATCGCCTGCCCGCGTGTTTTCTCCTATCACCCAAGGGGCAAGCGAGGATGCCCGTGCCAATCCGAATGTGACGCACTCCGGCCACGAATGCGGGTCCGTTCGTTCAACATGCTTGACTTTTGGGGCGAGCCTCACATCCGGCGCTGCGCCCGAGCAGTAGCACAGTTGTCGGTCCGCCATTGACGACGCAGCAGTCCGAAAGGAAGATGGTGATGACTTGGAGGGTGTTCAGTCGTCTGCTTTGATCCGTTGCGGCGGCGCGGATTTGACCGTTTCACGTGTATCGAGCATCTCGTAGTGAGCCCGGCCCTCGGTCTTGGAGACACCAGCGTGCCAGATTCTTGTCCGAAAGCCGTTGTATTGCTGTCCGGAGGTCTGGACTCCGCAACCTCGGCTGCCGTCGCCAGAGACCTTGGTTTCTCGCTTCACGCTCTGTCGTTTCGTTACGGGCAGCGTCACGCGATCGAGATTGAGGCAGCCCGAAGAGTCGCGCGGGCGTTACCAGTGACCGAGCACATAATCCAGACGATCGATCTGCGAGCGTTCGGTGGGTCGGCTCTTACCGACACGATCTCCGTCCCCAAACCGGCGGATCTCTCCGAGCCGGGTCGATCAATCCCGGTTACATACGTCCCTGCCCGCAACACGATCTTCCTGTCATTCGCTCTGGCTTACGCTGAGGTCATAGGGTCGAGCGATATTTTCATCGGGGTTAGCGCGGTGGACTACTCCGGATACCCCGATTGTCGCCCGGAATTCGTCGAGGTCTTCGAGAGACTGGCGAACCTCGCGACCAAAGCCGGCGTGGAAGGCGGCCGGCTGAGCATCCGGGCTCCGCTGATTCACATGTCCAAAGCCGACACCGTCCGAGAAGGCATACGTCTGGGGATGGATCTGGGCATGACACATAGCTGCTACGACCCAACGGAGTCCGGATTAGCCTGCGGAAGCTGCGAAAGCTGCCTGCTCCGCAGGAGGGGTTTTATCGAAGCCGGCGCGCCCGATCCTACTGAGTATGCCACGGGCAGCTGATATTAGGGGGTTGACGGCAAGGCGAATGCCTGATCCAATCAGTGGTTCGCGGCACCGCTAGCTCAGTTGGCAGAGCAGCTGACTCTTAATCAGCGGGTCCGGGGTTCGAGTCCCTGGCGGTGCAGTTTCGTTCCCTGTTACTTTATGCCGCATACTGGCACTAACTCTCGCAGTATCAAAGACTTGCGCTTCGTCGGTGTCGTGTTGTACCCCTGTCTCGCTTTCGCACCACGTTGTGCCATCTTGCTGTGAATTGCGCGCCAACTGCTGGGGAATCTGCTGGGGGTGACGAGCCGTGGTACCAGTGCCCGTCTTGCGGAGTAGGATGCTGCCCCGTTCGCTGTCGTCGCCTCCGGGCAGGGCGTCTAGCGCCCCTGTCAGGTCGTGCAGCCGGGTATGAGCGTAAAGGCCAAGCTTTGGTTTGAATGTCTGGCGAGTGTTTGGCAAGTTTTGATTGAAGCCCCGCCGTTGGCCAACTGAGTGACAGACGTGTGCCGCAGGCTATGGAAGTTCGCCACGTTGCCCGCATGGTCAACGTAACTCAAAAAGTCCGAATCCGGGTCTCCACCCTGCCGTAGCCAAGCATCACGGGCAGCTTCCAAATCCCGGCGTATCATCGTTGCCGGCTTGTGCGGCATATCGAAGACAGGAACGCCACCAGGCTTGAACGCCAGCCAGCCACGCAACATGTCTGCAAGGTCACGGCGTACCGGTTGGACGTCCTCCCGCCGGTGCTTGCTGTGTGCGGCTCTCACTGTGATGGTCGGCGGGCTCCCGTCCAAGTCGAAGCTCTCTGGCGTCAGGCTTCCCAGTTCGGACGCCCGGAAGCCCGTGCCCAACGCCGTACGATACAGCATTGCTCGGACAGGTCCGGGCATCCCGAGTATCGTCGGACCCGTTTCAGCCGTGGGAATCAACTGCGCAATCTCAGCGTCCGCCAGTACTCGCCGGATGCGTCGCCTGTCCACGTCCACGTTGTCAGCCTTCAGGTGCTGTATCGAGTCAACCGCTACACGTCCATTCGCCATGAGCCACCGGGAGAAGCTCTTGACGCTAAGCAGGCAGTGATTGCAGGTTGCTGGGGATGCTCCCCCAGCCCGGATGGCACCGATGGCACCTTGTACCTTGTGGGGCAACAGGTCGCCGACATTCTCGATGCCGGACAACTGCAGCACTCCCTTGGCCTGGTTATCGGTTTGTGATACGTGCTTGCTGGTGGAGCCCTTAGCCCGCAGCCCCTCGATGAAGTCGCTCAAGTGCTTGCCTATGGGCAGACGCGCCGCTTCGGAGTGACGACAGTAGTGGAAGCGCAGTGAATGACGCATCGCATCCGATCGCTTGTGCGGATTCGGAAACGAAAGACCGAACTGGCTCGGGCAGCGCGCTTGTCGGAAAGGAACGCCACGTTGCACGCGACACGCGATCCGGCACGGCGGGTTCGACAATCGCAGCCTCATCCGCCAAGTTGTTGACCCGCTCTCTCAGGCTGTCATCGTCAGTGCTGTCGTGGTTTGCGATGAACTCCACAATATCCTCGCCTTCACCCAAACCGGGAAGTTCGACAACCCGCACCTGTGCAGTTGGGAATAACCTGTGTAGAATATCCGTCACGGCTTTGGCGTACGTACGACCAGGGGCACCGGCATCCGGCAAGATGACGGCCTCGCGTCCCGCAAGTGGCGACCAGTTTGCTTTTGCAGCGGCGTTCGCTCCACCGGCGGATGTGGTGGCTGTGAGCCCCAACGACCTTGCCGCCTCGCAAGTTTTCTCACCCTCGGTGACGTACACGCGCCCTGTCGTGTTTATGAGTTCTTCAAGTCGATACAGACACCTCGGAGCATCCATTCCTTCCAGGGTCCAGCCATCGCCTCGGCGTGCTATGGGTCGAATCCGCTTCCGCTCATTCGAGTGAGGCGCAGGAGGAAACCGCAGCGTAGCCCCCACAGGTTCGCCCGCATCGTTCCTATATTCCCACGCCGCGGTGCACGGCTTGCCGAGCTTGACCTCCCATGCCCTTGTCGCCGCCATCGGCGTTGTGTAGACGGTGGGTGACTTCACTGGCCTGGGTGGACGTGGCTGCGGCTTGGACGCAGGCTTACATGACGCCTTCCCGGATCGTTCGTTGTCGGCGGACAGGTCCCGCTCTTGCAGGCCCAGTCGAGCGAGAATGTCTTCGGTTATGCAGCCCGCAAAACACCGAAGTAGAACACGCCCGTCCTCGCCAGTGTCGATGCTCAGACTGTCATCGCTCTTGCCGTCGTGGCACGGGCACGGGCACCGCCAGCCGGAGCCGTTCCGCCTGGCATGCGGCAGTTGCGATAGAACGAGGTCAATCGGCGTCATGTTCCTGCCCCCCACGCTCGATTGGTGTCGTCCTCCCATATGCCCGACGCGCCCCGAAGCAACTCCTCACTCGGGAGACCGAACTGGTAGCTGCACGACGCCATTTCCAGCACACATCTGCGTACACGTTCATCGAACTGCCCCGTGGTCTCAGGGACTGAGACGTTCGTCCGTGAGTTCTCTGTAGTATGTGTCATTAGATTCGTTTCCTGGCGTCGCCCGACGAGCTGCCCAAGGCTCGGGCGGTATGCCATTGTCTGCAGATCAGCTTACGCACCCTGTGGCCTCCCCCTCCGGCTGGTCCCGCTTGCGACGCACTCCAATGGTGCCCAACGCTGCTTGGATGGCGGGAATCTGGTCACGGGAGAAGAGCCTCAGAATACCGGTTCTGCCGCGTTCCCGGATACCGGCCTTGGCGATTGCATAATCCAATCGCATCCTCGGTACACCGATGGTCCGCGCAATGTCACCGACAGTTAAGAGATCGAGCATGGCATCAGCCTCCAAGAGACAACACTGATGCCATAAGTATGCTCTCTCTTTTGGAGGTGTTCAAGGCAAGGGCGGCACGTCGCTTGAGGGTGTTGCGGTGATGTTTCGGTGAAACGACGCTTACGGGGTCGTAGGGCAGGCAAGAACCTGAGCGGGACAACATACTGTTCCGACGTAACAGTTCCGTTCTCACGATGGCTTCTGGAGCGCGTAGAGCTTCACACGCGACTGCCGACCCTCCTGCGTCCGAGCGTGTGAGTACATACCCGAGGACGCAGTGCAGAAGGACTGTACAAGGACGGAACTAATGAGGTGATAGGATTCTCAGACTCTCTTCAGAGAGGCCTTCAAGTACCAGAAAGTCGTCTTATTCTTGGGGTCCGCACGCCACTTCTGGCCGTTGTTGTCGATTCCTTTGCTCTTGCACGCGTCGCTGGAGCCTCGCTACCGAGCCTTCTTCAAGGCCTCCACCTTCCTCTTTGCCCTTTCAGTATCCTGGTCGGAATCTGAGCTGTTCCCGACGCAGATCCGCGCCGCGTGCACCTGTGTCACCCATTCTCCGGAGTGCTTATTGTGAGGTGGTATCGTGTCCTGTTTGGCCTGCTTCTTCTCTGCCGGGCCGGCGCCTCCCTGCGGATTGGGACTGTCGGTCGGCTTGGCGGGTGCGAGGTGTGATTCATCCTCGGCCAGTGCGGCCTCTCGTGGCGGGTCCGTCTCGGCACCTTCGTGGGGCTTTGGTTTACCCTCCTCGGAGATTCCTCGTGCTCCAATGTCGGCTTCTATCGCCACGAGAATCATCATCGCCTGTTCCAGCGTGCTGAACAAGACGGGCTGGGGAGGTATCCGGGAAGCATTCTGATCCTCGTGCCATGCGCTGACAGCGGCATACACATCTTGAAGCGGCTTGGGGTACAGCTTCGGGTATCTGCTTATGATCACTTGGACAAGACCGGTTGTTTGGCGAAAAAAGCCGTGTGGCATCGTGGTTTCGGGGACCGCGAGGTGATCGTACTTTTCCAGGCTCCAATACTCACGAAGGCGATCGTTGGGGTCGGCGTTGCGCCAGGCACCTATGTCGTCAACCTGGCTTGGAGCCGTTATCCGCCACTCGGAGATGTTGTCAAGCACAAGTGAGTCGTCATCGAGACGCCGCGGCATGATACAGTCCCTTCATTGACGGGCCGGCTCCGGCGCGCCCCCGAAGGACTGCAACAGGGACGACGCCAGACCCGTGCGTCGGTGATCAACCGACTACCCTCAACTTCATCATGAATGCGATTCTACAGAACGATATCGACAAGGCCAATGGGCAACGTCGCCGAATGCAGTGTCCCAGATAGATAGTACCATTGCCGGCGTTACCCCGTGCCGCCACGGTATTTGCATCCCTCAATCCGTAGGTCTCTGATGAACTGTAAGGCCTTGTGACAATCATCGGGGAAAGCCCAGTAGATTGTCAACGCCTTTCCATGCGACGACAAGCCTCGATTCTCGCTTCGAGATCGTGGCTCGATCTACGGCGAGTTCCTCCGACAACCTGCCAAGCACATAGGCATCGAAGAAGTCGTGACGGCACCAAGATCTCGATGGCGTAATCCTCACGTCGAATGCCCCAATGGTAGTACCCGCCATGAGCGCCTCAATCATGTCATCGGGCTCAGCGAAGCCCACCTGCGACGGATTCTCACGAATCATTCCGTGCAACATCACGAATCCTGCGCCCATCTCTTGCTGGAACGCAATGCCTCGGTGCCGCATCGCGTCGAGCATCCGTCGGCGGAAAACGTGATCACGATTCCGCAGGTCGGCGGTTTGCATCAACACTACCGCTGTGCGGCTTGGACTCTCTAAGCGGTCCGTTTGCATTGGTTGTCCGAGGCTGAAGAGCGCTTGTACTTCGCAGATCGGGAAACTCGCACGCCGAGAATCCCTCGTTCCGCGGATATTCGCCGCTGTCGGCCACGCGTGTACCCACCCTCTCTCCACTCGACAGACCCATTCCCGCCCGGAAGGAGTTTTCAAGAACAACAGGAAAGCGGTCCACGGGAAAGCGCGTATCCCCTTCGCGCCGTTCCCGCTAGGCCTGTGTGGGAACAACATCCCACTCATTCTAGAAAGCCGCTTGCGGCGGCAGGCGAATGGACGTGATTCACGGCAACAGAGATCCGTCATGCTTGGATCGAGTAGCTCTGCTGGTGTGATCGCGGCCCTTGGAGTTAAGAGATGGGAAATCACGGCAGAGATGGCGAAGACTGGCATTTCTTGAAGAAGGAGTGGACGATCATGCATGGCAAAACCAATCCGAAGGTGAGTCTTTTTTCGCTGATTCTGGGCGCGTCGGGCCTGCTGGCACTCGTGGCAGGTTGCCCCGAAGTGCTACCCACGTTCCCGGTTGCCGACGCCGGCCTTGATCAGAACGTCGACGTTGGCGAGCAGGTGGAACTCAACGGTCTCGGCAGCTACCACCCCGATGGCGATCCGCTGGCCTACATCTGGGAGCAGACGTCAGGTCCCAACGTGGAGTTGCACAACGCCAACAGCGTCGTGGCCACCTTCACGCCCGTCGAGGAAGGGATCTGCGAATTCGCCCTGACCGTCACCGATGGCCGGGGCGGTTTGGACCGGGACACGGTGCGCATCTTCGTCGGCCCCGGTGGGGGAACTTGCTGCCCGTGGGCGGACGCTGGCACGGACCAGACGGCTTACGAAGTGAACCCGGTGACTCTGCGCGGCGGCAACTCAGCTGACTCGTGTGGCCTTCCCCTCACCTACCGGTGGATTCAGCTCTCCGGCACTGACGTGTCGATCAACGGCCAGTTCATCGCAGAGCCGAGCTTCGCCACGCCTCAGGTGACTGGTGCTGACATCGAGCTGGAGTTCGAGCTTACCGTGACGAACGAGCAGGGTTGCAGCGACACCGACACAGTCATTATCACGGTCAGGGATCGAGATCCCGACGACCCGTGCCACGATGTCACGTGTTCAGATGACGGTCTGTTCTGCAATGGTGTCGAAGCCTGCGATGATGGGGATTGTGTTTCGAGTGGGGATCCGTGCTCTTCCGAAGAAACCTGCGATGAAGAGAACGACGAATGCAAGGAATCCCTGTGCGATGCGGACGCCGACTGTGACGATGGCGATGAGTGTACGATGGATATCTGCGACGTGGATACCGGCCTGTGCTCGTATCCCCCTCTTGTCTGCGATGACGAGGATGCGTGCACCGACGACAGTTGTGTTGGCGGTGTTTGCGTGAGTGATGCGATCGATATCGATGACGACCTGTTCTGCACTGGTATCGAGACCTGCGACCCGGCAACCGGCGACATTACGTCTTCTGGCGATCCCTGTCCAGAGGGCATCTGGTGCGACGAGGACGCGGACGCGTGTGTATGCAACGAAGACGTCGACTGCGACGACGGCCTGTTCTGCAACGGCGAGGAAACTTGCGTTGATGGCTCGTGTGTTGCGGGGACGGACCCCTGTGCGTACGGTGAGACGGGACTCATCGCGAAATGGAACCTCGATGGCGATGCGATCGATGCCACCGGCAATGGTCACAACGGTGTAGTACATGGGGCTACGCCTGCGGAAGACCGGCTGGGAAATCCGGCTGGTGCTATGGCCTTTGATGGCAACGACTATCTGTCCGTTCCTGATGATGCAGCGTTCACCCTCGGAACCGGCGACTTCACTATAGCCACCTGGGTCACCCGGACGGCCTTTACGGCGGATAACGGCTGCTACATGATCGCACACTCGAATGGGCCGGGCCACACGAACAAGTGGATTCTATGGCTTGGGCGCAGCGGCATCAGCTTCGTTGCTACACAGCCTGGAAGTCACTGGGAAAGCGTTGGCAGCTATACTTTTTCCCTTGATGAGTGGAATCATGTTGTGATTCGCAGGCAGGGGAATACACTGACTGCCTTTGTTGACGGTTCGCCTATTGGTTCGATTCCATTCTCGCTCTCGATCCCTGATCCATCACAGCCCCTGACAATCGGTTCGGCCGAATTCGATAGGCCGAATCGTTATCTTCAGGGTGCTCTGGACGAGGTCCGTTTTTACGATCTCGCGTTGAGTGACGCAGAGGTGCAGGCGCTTTTCGCGTCAGGCGACGATGGCAGCTCGCCACCTCCGCAGGATGACACTTGCGACGAAGAGAACGACGAATGCATCGAGCCTCCCTGCTATGGTGACGCCGACTGCGACGACGATGATGAGTGCACGGTGGACACCTGTGACGTGGATACTGGGGAGTGCTTGAATGTCGAGTTGGACTGCGATGACGAGGATGCGTGCACCGACGACAGTTGTGTTGGCGGAGCTTGCGTGAATGATCCCATCAATATCGACGACGGCCTGTTTTGCACCGGTATCGAAACGTGCGACCCAGCCACCGGCGACATCACCTCTTCTGGCGATCCCTGTCCAGAGGGCATCTGGTGCGACGAGGACGCGGATACGTGTGACATGTTTGAATGCACGGAAGATGCCGATTGCGACGACGGTCAGTTCTGCAATGGCGAGGAAACCTGCACCATCGTCGAAGGCGAGACCGAGGGGATCTGCGTTGCGGGAACGAATCCATGCCAGGCTGATGAGATTTGCGACGAAGAGATCGACGAATGCATTCCTTCGGGCGAAGAGACGGATACGATTCACTCTTCCGAGTGGCTTACCGGCGCTATCGATCCCGTGGTTGACCAGGATGCCTACACCTTCACCAGCGAAGCCGGGCAACTCGTGTTCATCCAGGTTAACCGGATGTCCGACACACTCAACCCCCGGATTGACCTCTTTCCCCCCAGCGGGGGTGCTGTGGAGGCTGGCGCGGGAGACAGTTACTATGACAATCACACAATCGCCGTGTTGTTTGCACATCCGCTCGAGGAATCCGGGCAGTACACGATTGTCGTTCGAGACGATGGTGCAGATGGCACTGGGGGTTACGTGTTGTCGCTGCTGAACCTCTCCGGAGCGCTTACGTCTGAACAAGATCCGGACGGTGGTCCCATTGCCTTCGATGAAGTGAAGACCGGAGCCATCGCCCCTGTGGCTGACCAGGATGCCTATACCTTCACTGGCGAAGCTGGGCAGCAGGTAACCATTCAGGCAAACCGGATGGGTGGAGGCCTGAATCCCCAGATTCGTCTGTATCCACCCAACGGCGGTGCCGTGGAGGCTATCGCGGGAGACAGTTACTATAACAATCACAGCATCGCCCATTTGTATGCACATACGCTCGCGGAGTCAGGGCAGTATACGATTCTCGTTCGGGACGATGGTGCAGATGATACTGGAGAGTGCATGTTGTCGCTTAATGTCCTTCCGTAGACCGCGCCTTGCACAGAGGCCCGGGCAATGGTGCCCGGGCTGGATGCGACATGGCAGCGTGAGGGCTGCCATAACGATGACAGAGGAGCCACGACACGCCTGCACGGCTCCTCCTGGCCTGCCAGCATTTTGTGAGCTGGATGAAGTACTCCGTGTGGTCGCAGTGCCAGTGCCCAGTGAGTTGCCCGGAGGCTCCGGCTTTGCAGTTTCCGTCGGCTGCGGTAATACACGTGGAATCCCGTCGGGGACGAACTGTGATGTGAGACGCCGCGCATCGCGCCACAACTAACAAGGGAGAAGAATGCTATGAAGCAGATCTTGACAACACTCGCCGCTCTGTCGTTCGCAGTCTGTGTGCCATCGGTCAGGGCCGACTGCAATCCAAAAGAGACAGCTAGGCTGAGCCCATCGGATGCAGAGGGCTGGCCGGGCTTGGGCGTCTCGGTTGCGGTCAGTGACGGCACGGCTGTCATCGGGGCGCCTAGCGACACCAGCGCTTGTTCCGCGGATCCGTACTCCTGCTACTCCGGTTCGGCGTACGTTTTCACCGACAATGGGTCTGGCTCGTGGGCACAGCAGGCAGAACTCACCGCCTCGGATGTAGGAGCGTGCGGATTCTCCGGCGTCACGGCACCGTTGCCCAGATTCTCCGTCGTGAGCGAAACCTGACAATAACCCTGGCCGGCATGACAACCGGCGCATACAATGGTCGCCGTGCAACTTGGGTCCCTATCTTCGCCTCTCGCGAACATGCACGAAAGGAATGACATGAAGACAATCCGTATCTCACTGGGCGGCACCTTTATCGTTGCTGCTTCACTACTGACCAATGGGTGTGTCTCGGCCTTTCCAGACTATCCTGTTCACCCCGCCATGAGTTACCAACGTCACGTTGAACAGGATGGCGTGATCGTCGCAATTCACCCGGTGGAGCAGGCATCTGAACAGAAGAAGTACTTTGACGTCAACCTGAGCCGCCGGGGCATTCTACCCATCTTCGTCGTCATTGGGAATCACAACTCACAGTCGAGCGTCCTCGTGTCGAAGGAAGACATTGGCTTATATGCTCGCACGCAAGGCGTGTCCGAGGATATGCTCCCATCAGGCGCTGCCGCCAAGGGCTTCCAGGTGGCGGGATGCGTGTTGATCTCAGTGCCGATTCTCGCAATTGCGAGTGCCATCGAGGCGAACGCCGAGAACATCAAGTACAATTTCAGGGTGAAGGAGCTGACCGACCAGATGCTCTCACATAAGGAGTCGACATCCGGGTTCGTGTATTTCCGCCTGCCTGACAAGAATGCACCCCTGGAAGACATCATAGCTGTGAGGCTAAGAATGCTGCCTTCAAAGGAGTACAAGGAGTTCCTTTTTGACTTGCAGAAAGGAGAATATGTGAGATGACGCCACAATTGCAGAAAACCTGGCTCATTTGGACGGCTATAGCTGGCGTATTGTTGATGAGTGGCTGCACCCAGACCTACAAGCTGAAGGCCCCAACCTTTACGGACTATCCAGAGCAGCGCGAACACCCGTTAACCATCGCGCTACTCCTCGACGAGGAGTATTCCAGTTATGTCTGCGAAGTGCCGCGACGCATGTACCGTGTGCCTCTGGGAGATGCCCTTGAGAAGAACAGTATCTTCATTGCTGAACAGACTTTCGAAGAAGTCCACATGGTCAGAGGGTCTGAGGCAGAGATTCCCCCGGATGCCAGGGCGGTGCTGACGCCTAAGGTCATCTACGGGAACATGTCGAAGGGTGTTTCCGCCTTCGATAGGTTGGAGTTTGTGATCGACGTGGAATGGACACTGAAGGACAGACGAGGCAACATGATCTGGCTGAAGACGATGCGAGGCAAGGCTAGAAACGCCGGCGGTACAATTGGGACGATCAAGTCACAGGCCGGAAAGCGAATTCGCGCTGCCCTGAAGGAGCTGTTTGCCAAGACACACCAAGCAATCGCTGCGTCGCCTGAAATCAGAGCGTTTGCGGAAAGCCAGTAGACAGATGCGTGCATGAGGACAAAACGCTATTGATGCGTGGCGGGACCTATAGTGCGGCCATGTGTCCTTTCCGTGTTGTTGGCGCACAGGATGGTGGACCATACTCTCGTGTCCGCGACACTCTGGCAATCGCTGCTGCCAACCCGAGATGAGCGCTCGATGGCGATGCCCGTGCTGACGAAGGTGTGCTGGTATTGCATCCGGTCGAGATTGCACCGGTGGCTACCTTGCGGATGGACAGAACTCGACTGCGTGTCATCAGAAAGAAAAACGGTAGGACCTCGACAGTGGCGGAGGAGCGGTCCCTGCAGGGCGCATTATGGCAAGGAGAATGGACATGACAGCTTGTAGAGTGTGGATGTGTGTCTTGGCGATGATCGTACATGTGTCGGTGATCTCGGCTGCCTCGGCCGATGTGTGGTTCGACGACGGTGGACATCACGCCGTGGACTACGCAGTCCCAGCGGGCCAAGCGATCCGTTGCGGAAATGGCCCAGGAGGACCAACGACACTGGAGTATGCCGAGGGAGCATCCGTCACAGAGTCTGTCGTGTACGTACTCGGGACCTCGCGAGCGCAGGTAACCGGCGGCCGTATTGAATGGGTCCTTGGGACCTACGACGACAGCCATGCTGACATGTCAGGAGGTGACGTCAACACAGTGCATGCCAGGGATAGTAGCACCATCGATATCGCCGGTGGATGGGTGCGCTGGTATCTCTCCGCTACTGACTACGGAGAGGTTACCATGACAGGCGGCACCCTAGACGGATCGGTCGAAGTATACCACAACGGCATTGCGACCCTCATGGGCGGCACGATCGTGGACCACGGTGATAGCGACTACCTCTGGGCGGGTGACAATGGCAAGATCTACGTGCACGGCACATTCAACTATGATCCGGGACCTATTCAGGATATGAATGGGCAGCTGGTTGGAACGCTCCAGGGAGGATGTCCCCTGGATATCGAGTTCAAGCGTTTCGAGGATACGGCCCAGATCATCATTGCGGAGCCAAGCACCACGTCGCCGCGAACCCCTGCTTGCGGCATGGGCACTGTGGCGTTCCTGCCGATGATGGTGGCGGCGCTCAGCCTGATGGGCCTCTGGACACGTCACCGCTGACTCAGCGAAGTCTGATCATCCTGTCCGTGTTCTGAGGCCGCGTCGGCCACTAGGTGGTAGTACTGAGGTTCTCGCACCTACCTGACGAAATGAAGTGTGATCCTCGCGCGTACGCCATGACGGTTCCCACAATGCGCATCCTTCGAACGGTGGTCCTGTCCTCAGACAGCAATGACTCGGGCATACGGCCGATTCCATACGGAACGATGACGTGTAGCTGCTCGATTGCCCTCTACACGGACGTGGCAAACGAGGTTTGGTGATGCAGCGGAAACCTGGCGAGATCCTGGGAGCTGCATCCAGTTTGTGAGTGATTTTGCGTAAGCGACGTGGTTCCTTTACGCTTGCACAATTGGAGCAAGGCTGACCTGGAGCAGGATATGTCGAAGGACACTACGTCAGGCCCTGACGCTGGGCCGAGTGATAGACGCGATTTGATTGCAGCGGGCATGGAAGAGGCACGCGCGTGGAAGCAACGGCGCGAGGAGCTGAACATCGTGGCCCCGGCGCCACTCCCGGAGAAGATCGGCCCATACAAGGTAGTGCGCCGCATCGGAGCCGGGGGCATGGGCGTGGTGTACGAGGCTGAGCAAGCCGAGCCAAGCCGCCGTGTTGCCGTTAAGGTAGTCCGCGCTCCGGTCGGCACCGACAGCCATCACGTTCAACTCTTCCAACGCGAGATCCAGGCCCTCGGCCGACTGCGTCATCCGGCAATCGCACAGATCTACGATGCCGGTCACACCAAAGACGGTCAGCAGTACTTCGCCATGGAACTCGTCGACGGCAGGCCGCTGGTAGAGTTCTGTGAGCTGGCCGACCTCTCGCCGCGGGATCGGTTGACGTTGTTCGCCGAAGTCTGCAAGGCTGTCCAATATGCCCACCAAAGAGGCGTGATCCATCGCGATCTGAAACCGGCGAACATCCTGGTTGACGAGGAAGGCAAGCCACATGTTCTGGACTTCGGCTTGGCGAGGGTGGTCGATCCGGACGCGGATGCTACTCGCTCCCTT
>Ga0180434_10000773_pt1 | contig 46782 bp, 42 predicted proteins | sample SS_ome_7_FD_132453 | JGI IMG/M metagenome (GOLD analysis project Ga0180434, IMG submission 132453) | Hypersaline lake sediment archaeal communities from the Salton Sea, California, USA - SS_1_D_2 metaG | ecosystem: Environmental > Aquatic > Non-marine Saline and Alkaline > Hypersaline >... | reverse complement strand
TTTCCAATTTTTATTAAATTTTTCAAGTGATACAAAAAAATCATCAGAAAGGACATTACATATTTTTGTAAGTTCTTTTTTACAACAACAAAAGTGCAAATCGCCATTTGGAAAAATTGTCATTTGAAGACATCTGGGAATTAACCAATTAAAAGACCCGTAAAACTTAACTGGATTAAAAGAATCAAATCTCTTTTGAAATCTTTTCAGATCTTTAACAGTTCCAGCAATATCTTTATCTTTCAGAAGTGTTGCTTTGCCTTCGATGTACAAGTCTTTAGTGTAGATTTCTGCACTATATTTTGTTTTTATTTTTTGAAATAGGTCTTCATAATTTTCTATTTCTTTTGAGTATCTTACTGCAACGATTGGATTTATTCCTCGGTTATTCAGATATTCCATTATAAAAAAATAATTAGTAGGATCAATTTTTTCAAGATGAAAAGCATCTATGCTTATTCCTAAGTTTATCAGTCCGATGTCATATAATGGATCTAATTTTTCTCTTACAATTTCACTTGATTTTGCCCAATTTGCAGATGTAATTATTGATACAACTTTTGGTGGTGATAAACTCAATATTTTCTTTGTGGTAAATAACAAATTGTCATATGCCTCAAAAGGCTCACCACCAGATATTCCAATATGTTTTATTTTTAATTTTTCAAATAATTCTAGACCTTTTTCAAGTACTATTTTTTCAGCATCTTTTTTTTCTAAATTACCATAAATACAAAATCTACAACCTGCACTACACCTGGTTGTAATCAATATGCCTGCTCTAGAATATAGTTTTAATTTCAGAAAGATAATTATTTGTATTAAATCAAACCCATTCATTTTAATATCTAATAATTGCAATATCTCTAGGATTAATAATATTTATCACTTAGAGAGAGAAAAATTATTACAATCTAGGGATATTGTTAACGTTCTATAATATTTTTAGACCCATTTACAGAAGTTGTTTTCAACAGGTATTTTTTGGATTAAATAGGCGTGCTTCCCTCGGTCTGTCGTTGGTATATTCTCAACAAAATCAATACAAATGCTACATACATTTCCAAGTTTTTTTGTCAATTCTCTTTTAATGTATGCTGTATCTTTATCAGTATAACTATCTAATTTAACAATGCGCAGTATTACTTCCCCCCTCTTCTCCTGATAAAATTGAAATTGTCTTACATTGTCAAAAACATCTATGTGCATATTAAGAGCTGCTATAGGGATACGTCTATCATCTGAGGTAACTACGTATTCTTGAGACCTGCCTATAATGTATTTCAAGCGAGGAGACTCTCTCCCACAAGCACATTTTTCTTTAGCGTATATACCAAAATCTTCTGTTTTGTATCTGATGCAGGGGAAAAGAGGATTACTTAACCCTGTAACTACTATCTCTCCTTCTCTATCCTCGGCACTTATTTCTTTACCCTTACTATCAACCAGTTCGATAATTCCAAAATCAGGAAAGATATGATAGTAGTTACTTTTTTCACACATTCCTGCCGCCAGCGATTGCTCCGCATGTCCATAGTATCCTAGCACGTTACAACGAAGCACTTGTCTGATAAGATCTTGTTGCCAGTCATAGAGAGTTTCACCCATACAAATGACACCTCTCAAAGAAGAAAATGGAGAGACTTTCTGATGTCTCATAAAAGCTGCTATTGCCGATATTGAAGAAGGATACGAAAAAATGTACTTTGGTTTAAATTGTTTTATTTTTTCAATATATTTTGGTAAGGTTTTTTCGTTTATGTGGAAAGGGGATAGCAGTAATCGTCTTCCAAAGAGAGACCGTTTCCAAAACTTCCCTTTCTTTGAGGGAAAGATATGACTTCTTATCTCTACACTTTTATCTTTTATGCTACATCCAATTCTTTCGGTCATCATTTGAAAATATGCCATCTGTTTAGCAATCCTAACAAACCGCTCGCAATAGATTCCGATAGGAGTGCCTGTTGTTCCGCCAGTTGTTGCATATTCAAATTTATATTCAGGATAATTAGTTGCTTTTAACCGTTCTGTATTGTTCTGCATTATCTCTTTAGTTAGTAAAGGGATTTTTTGTAAATCTTTGAGAGAGCGTATATCATCTGGCGTTAACCCAATTTGATTGAAGAGATTTTGATAATATGGGACATGGTAGTAGCAATGTTCAATTATCTCTTTAAATTTGGACCATTGATATTCTTGGATTTCTTCAGTGTTCCACCACTGCGATTTCTTTAGAAAATCGTAGGTCTTTTTAAAATCTTTATAATGAGCAAGATAGGTGATTAGTATCGTTAATGTATAACTCTCATATATCTTACTTTTAAGGTCCTTCATATGCGGTTATACTATGATGAACAGAGTTTTTAAAAACTTATTTGAAAGAAAGTGCATCTGCTAGAATAATGATCGAATTTTATCATAAAATTTTGCGGGTAATTTATCCGATATTCTAACGGGAATAACTTGATGTAGAGGAAATGATATAATTTCTCTCCCTTGTTCAATTCCTTGTAATATTATCGTTGCAGCTTTTTCTGCGCTCACGATGCCCATCCCTTTCTGGTTCTGTATCATAGGAGTACTTACATTGCCTGGTTTAATGGTTATAACCTCTATATTGTGTTTTTTCGCTTCCAATCTTAAGCATTCTGAGGCAATACTAAGAGCGGCTTTGCTTGATTGATATGCACTCCATCCCGCATATCCTCGCTGATCGGCTAATGTTGATACGACTGCAATTGTCCCTGAATTTGCTTTTATCATATGAGGCACCAGATGTTCAAAAAAATATATATTGCCAAAAAAATTTATCATCATAGATTCTTTTATTATCTTGCTGGAAAATTTTTCTAAAGGATTTTTCATTAGAATGCCAGCCGTTAGTATTGCAATGTCGACTTTCCCGTATATTTTATATGCTTTTTCTACAGTTTTTTCAACTTCTTTTTCATTTGCCACATCACACGTTTTAGAAAAACATCGTACATCTTTATTGCTCAATGTTTTACATATCTCCGTTAATTGCTCTTCCTTACGTCCACAAAGAAACAAATTGCATCCTCGTTCAGCAAGCAACGTCGACAGTGCTTTCCCAATTCCCCCTGTTGCACCAGATATTAGCACTACTCTGTCCTTCAATTCTTTGTGTTTCATGGTCTTATTTGAGGGTATCTTGTTCTCATTGTTTAAGTTTTATTTTTCAACAATGTCGCCGTGTTACGATAATGATCATCCATTAGATCATGTACGCTCTATCTACAGGGTGGTAATCGATATTTAGTGACGAAGAGTCATCAACATATAGTCCTGTTACCGATTGGTTGTTTTGGTTTTTTCCAAAAATATATTTTGGATGTAATCGCGCTCTTCCCCAGTAATTGTTGTCCCATGTATTGTTGTCACAATCAAAAAAGGCGAACTGGTTTTTATAAAATCTCTTATTCATAAAATCATTCTGTAAAATAATATTATCATTTGATTCTTTCATACAAAAATCTTTCTGATTAGCAATAAAGCCGTTTCTAACGGTGAGGCTATTATGGGCTTTCCAAAGAAACACCCCAAATTCACTCTCACTTACACGATTACTACTGATTTTATTATTTTTACCTGACGACATCCAGATACCATAATTCCTGGTATGTTGAAAATCATTCTTGTAAATGAGAGAATCGTTTGTATCTTCCAAAATGATGCCCGAAATGATTGAATGGTAAAATGAATTGTTTATCTTCATGTGCTGTCAGATTATATTTATATCCTATTTTATATAAATATTATCTTTTATTTTTAAGACCGCTTTTCCCGGATTTCCTGTTTTTAGGTATTAATCATTCTTCTATTTACTTATGGGACAACGATTGCAGGATAAGGGCCAGGCTATAACTCTACTAATGTTTTTCGCACAATTATCATTGAATTTTTTAAGATTTGTATAAAAATCATCTGTATTAAGATTACATATCAACGTATTTTCATTTTTTCGGCAACAAAGATGAAGATCACCATTAGGAAAGAGTGATGGGTACACACAATTCGTCCGTACAAGCGATTCAAATAGCTGATTAATTGGGCTTTTTGAAATATAGTATAACTCTGAATCAAACGTTTTCCGAAACTCGGTCAACTCTCTTTTTTCTGCTTCTGTTTCTCTTATTGGTAACGATGCGGCACCGCCTGTTCTTACAACAACATCTGTTAATATTTTCGCGTCATATTCTCTTTTAATTTTTTTTAATAAATTGCGGTAATCGTTCATTTTTTTATTATATCGTGTTGCTATCACAGGTACAATTCCTGTTTCTTTTAAATAATCCAATAGCAAAAAATAATTACTAATGCTAATATTTTCGAGATGAAACGAATCTAGACTAATAGATATATTTTCTATACCCATGTCTACTAGCGGATTAATTTTTTGTTCTACTATCTTGTTTGAATGGGCCCAGCTGGCAGAAGTTATTAAAAAAATATTACTTGGGTGAAGAAAATCTAACGACTTTTTAAAAGAATATTCTAAATTACTATACGATTCAAAAGGCTCACCACCAGCGATTAACATACGTCTAATACCTAGTTCTTCGAATAATGCTAACCCTTTGTCAATTAGTTTTTTTGGCATATCTTCTTTTTTTACATGGGCATAGATGCAATGTCTACAGCCCGAACTACACTTAGTTGTAATTCCTAATTGCGCGCTCCAAAAATATTTAAATTTCATCAACAGAAGAGAAAGAATAAGATTGCTTTTTCCGGGCCCATCATTTATTTTCATTCCCATGCTTATCCAAATATATATCTTATAGATAAAAACTATATATTAGTTATTGTAACACATTTCCTCGTAAGAATTGGTGGAAATGGGTCCGCATATGATAGAATGAGTTTTCAATTAAAAAGAAAACGTACTATCGTCTCTAAAATAGACAATCGTTTTTTTCGGAACACCAACAACCCTTCTGATTATCAATTCTAATTTTACCTGCAACATAAAAGGAAAACTAATGACGTTCCATATAATGTAAAGAAACATATCATATCTATTCTTCCCTCTACAAATATTTTTTAATTCGGAAAAAAAATCGTTACCTTTGATAACTTCCTTCATGACCTGTCTTTTTTTCTTGGGCATAATTGTTAACAACTGGTAAATCCCTAATATACACCTTCGATAAGCTTTCATCCCAAATAGTGCATTATTTCCCGCGAGTTTACTTATTACAAAAGCATTTCTGTTTACTATTATGCGCCGAAACGGATTAACATGTTCAATGTCTAAAAAGTAGGTAGTAAGGTAGAGATCATCGCTATTGAGGTATGATGGTATTGTTGGGTAGCTCTTTGCATACATAATCATAGCTCTTCCGGTAACAGTAATATTTTCGTGCAAGAGAAATCGAAGAACTCTGAGTTTCTCCCATAGACTTGTTGGTGGAGGCGGGAGATATGTTGAGGTAACAATTGAAGTGTCATCTGCCGACAACAACGTTTCAATATTTTGTAAAAGTGCTTTTTTTGGAGAATGAAGCGCATCGTCATCTAAAAAACAAAGAACCGTAGCATCCTTCTTCACGGCGTAATTGGCAATTACATTCATTGCATTAACTTTTCCTCGTATGGGCATTATCATCAACGTCGCTTTTATAGATGGGAATTGCTTAAACAATTCTTTTTGAACCTTTCTAATTGTATCTATGGTGGTGTCTGTTTTTCCCTTCGGAGTTACATTTACTATTAATTCTATATTCCACTCTTTGTGTGCCGCCTTTATCTCCAATAGTTGGTGCAATATGTCTCTTTGTTTTTTATCTGCCATAAGAGTATTATAAATATTATTTCCTATTCCATACGTTGGGATGCCAACAACAACCGACTGTTTTTCCCTTCTTTTGGACAAGATGGAGTTCTTCTCTTTTGTAGAAATTAATTCATCAACATCCCAATAAAAAGAACCAGCAACTTGTTTATAGGTGACAATTTCAGATGTTCCATCCTGATAAACTATCTCAATGGGTATTTCTCTCTGGAAGTCTTCATGATTTTTTCCGGGAAAATAAAACCCATTTTTTTCAGTAACGATATCTTCCTTTTTCGTACAATTCTTATGATTTACTAACAATACCATACTATAATCTCTTAAAAACTAGTATATGCTTTTAGCTTAAATTTCATATGGTGTTTTTACATATCTTAGGCATCATCTACACATTGAGGAGCATCCGAATGATTGGAAACGGATGAGGATGTTTTTCAAGGAAGTTGGCAAATGTGGGTCGTAGCATATATTTGCTTTTTGGCATAGAAACGGACAACGGATCAGACCACGGACTTTCAAGGCCGGATGTATCTTTTGCCTTTACACGTATTTCGTAGACGCCACGCTGATCCCAAGAATGATTGGTACATAATTCTACACCAGAGTCATAAGGCCCTAACCATCCAGAATCAGTACCATCGCCCCAATCCCAGAAATAATACACCTGATCACCATCAGGGTCCGTCGTGGTTGTGCAGTAGGTATATGCTTCTCCTACTTTTCCTGATGCAGAGCCTGTTGGTTTATCAGGGGTTTCAGGATAATGAATAATTTCGTTATTAGTGATACTAATATTAATTTCAAGATTGCCGCTACCTAGCCACTGCAGGGAAACACTGAGATTCAGTCCATGTACATCTTTTGATCCACAAGATTCAATTCTTGTTCGATACGGAGGTTCTGTGCTGACGCCACCAACAAGTAATTGTCGCCCTCCATCAAAAAAGGCAGTAGGGAAACCATAAATGTTGTAATCATTTCGTAAACGGTTGGTAGCATCAGGACTTTTATCATCAACTAATGCGACAAAATAAAACGGATAATCGCCCGAATCATAAATAGCTTTGATTGTATTTGCCATTGCAGGACAATAGCCACACCAGGTTGCTGACCCTTCTTCAATAAATACAGTATGAGTAAAGTCTTCATTGACCGTGTTATAACCTGTTTCGCCAGGATATGCTGCAGCGGCAGCATCAACATAATAGGCGTCGAATGGATTGCTACTTGGCGGATAAGCATATCCTTGATGGCTTACCGGATTAAAAACTGCAGCCATCACCATGATATTATCTTCGCTAACATCTCCGCTCCAAGTAATGGTATCCTCATAAGTGTCAAGGTAGGTGATGGAAAGGGCGTCATCAAAGGCCATATCGAGCATCGCATAGTGATATGGTTGTTGATTTGCCATATTCCATCGAGACTCTGGCTCAACAATATAGACGAGGAGATGCCCTTCATAGGGTTGATCTTCCTCTTGCTGACTTTGACTTCCGATGGCCATGTTCCCTATTGAAAAAAGGAGCAATGCACAGATTACGGCTGCTTCTACCACAAGAACAGGTCTTCGCATATTCATATTACTATCTCCCCAAAACATTAACAATTGTTAAGTATTTAAACATTTCTTTAACAAAAAACAATGAACATTTTTAAATAAAAAAAGAAGAAGTGAAGAAAGAAATATCTTCTTACTTCTTTTTAAGATATGGTAATCCAGTTCTCTTGTTCACACCAACAGCATACCCATTTGGTAATTCACAGGGGTTTCCACTTTTTGGTGTTCTCTTGCTGAAGAAATAGATTGTTTGGTTTCTTCCACCTTTAAGTTTTACATCTCGTGTATATAACGTCCAACCTTCATGTGTGTAGGCCATAAATTATACCTCCGCATAGGGAATACGTATCTTGTGATTTAAATCTTTCCTTAAATTCTCCTATAAAAATCCTAAGACCTCTTTCTGGACACAGCACGACGCAACACAATCCATATATGTGTGCTATAGATAACTTTATATCAAAGACTTGTATTCGGCGTCAAAATTAAGGTGAAACCATGATTAATGCCTATATACTCATTACGATGCGGCCTGGTGACTCAAAAAGAGCTATCGAAGAAATGAGGACCATTCCAAATGTTGCGAAGATATCTATTGTGGCTGGGGAGTATGATATTGTCGTTAGAGTACACGTAAAAAGTTTAGATCAGTTGCTGACTGTTACTGATAAGGTTCAAATGATTACTGGTGTGGAAAAAACAACAACACAAGTTATTGAAAAAGAAATCGCATTATGAAAATAAAAATTCGGAAACGGTATCTTTTCTATGTTCTTGCGTTCACTTCTGCAATACTTGCAGCTCTGCTTTCGGGAGTAGATGCCTTTGCGCAACAATTTATTCGTAATCCCTGGATCTTTGGACTGTCAATTTTTATTATCGGTGCTATGGTCTCGCTTGCATTCACTCTATTTTTCTCGATACCATATAAAGGTAAGAGCATTGGTGAACAGACCGTTGATCCAAGTTTCCGAAGAATACGTCTCTTAAAAAAAGAAGAACTCCTCTATCACCTCTTAGCAGGATTGGGAAATGCTGTTCTTACTGCTGGGTATTTCATCTTACTTTCTATGATAAATGATCCCTCGGTCGTTCTTCCGTTTGCCCAAGTTGTTATTTTGTATTTAGTAATCATTGAATCCATCACCGAAAAAGACACTCCAACTCTTGTAGAGATACAATCGGCAGTTATTGTCACTTTTGGTGCCATTCTTGGTTCGATTAGTCTTTCTGGATCGATTAGCCTTGAGGCATTAGCTATCGTATTTTTAGTGATAAACCCTGGCTGGGTGCTCCTTTCCATTTATCAACGAAAACTAAAAACCATGAAAATTGCTCAACGGCCAAACGATGCTATAAACATTCGGTTGTATAATGTCATGTTTGCTTGTTTTTTTACTATAGTGTTTATTTTGATTTATGATTATATTAATGGCACGTCAATTCTTATGGAGGGCATTGCTATTTCTTTTCAATACTTTTGGTTATTTGCACTCATAGGCATAGGAACATTTTTTTCTTTTGTGGTATATATCAGAGCACTTGGTATCGGGAAGGCAAGTGTTACGCAGGCGGTAAAATCATCGGTAATTATTTTTTCCATCCCCGTTTCTCTTGTTTTAGGCTACTTAGGTATCATTGCACCCTTTACCACCGATCCTGTCCTCCTCCTCATAAAATTCATTGGTATGGTATTGATGGTGCTCGGTATTGTTTCCTTCGCACTTACTCTTACTAAGGCATATGTATTTATCAAAATGAAACCGGGTTATCCTATTGAAGAAACCATGAAACAGCTCTGGAGCATCAGGGGAGTCAATCACGTGTGTGCCGTTGCTGGCCCCTATGATCTCATTATCAAAATTAGAACGCGAACACTTGTCAAAGGATATGAACGAATTTTACGAAAAGTAGAAACTGTTAAAGGAATTAAGGAATACAAGTGGCAATCTGTACTTAAAGAATGGGAAGATATTTAGTGACGGCTTAGTAATGGCCTTTTCTTCTGTATAAAACAACCTATAAATAATGCCTGTGCGTTCTCCTTTCTGTCATGTGTGGTATTGTTGGTATTATTGGGGGACGCCCAGTTTCCCGCTTAATTTACCATAGTTTATTTTCGATTCAACATCGTGGACAATCGTCTGCTGGGAAACTGACGTACGATGGAAATATCCACGTTTACAAGGATGCAGGTCTTGTTCGCGAGGTGTTAAACGATGACCGGAAAATCAATACCCCGGGGAACGTTGGCATTGGGCATACTCGATATTCAACAGCAGGGATGGATGATGTCGATTCCTTAAAACAAAATGCACAACCCGAGTATCTGGTCAATCCATTTCTTGCTACCGTTCATAACGGCAACATCTACAACGGTCCTGAAGTCGCAAAAAAAATGAAACGAACTCCCCGAACTGATTGCGATATTCAGTGGCTCTTACTTCCTATGGCTGATCAACTCTATAAAAAAGATCTGGCAGTTGAAACCATTACTGATGCATGCAGTAAAGTCATGACTATGGTTAAGGGCAGTTATTCCGCGCTCTTTCTTGCTGACGCCGGAGATCATCCCTTTTTGTTTGCCATGACTGATCCTTACAAGATACGGCCCCTTGTTCTGGGAAAATCTGATGGGACATATTGCCTCACTTCAGAAACTCGAGTCTTTAAGAAAGTTAATTTCGAGTATGTGAAGGACATTCCCGGTGGATCTGTCGTTATCATCGATGAGGAAGGCAATATCTTTGAAAAGCAACTTATAAAAAAACAGGAAAAACCTTGTATGTTTGAATTTGTCTATTTTGCTAAACCTGATTCCCGCATTAACGGCCGCTCAGTGCACAGTGTCCGTGTCCAAATTGGCCGGTTGCTTGCAGAGCGGTATCCAGTAGATGCAGATATTGTTGTGCCCGTTCCTGAATCGGGCAGACGCTATGCAACTGGTTTCTCTCGAGAGTCAGGTGTCCCCTTGGATGAAGGGCTCATGAAGGACAAAGATGAGCGATCTTTTATACAGCAAACCCAGGAGAGTAGAGATAAAGTAGTTGAGGAAGGACTTTCCTATTTGCGTTCAGTCTTAAATGGCAAACGTGTAATCCTTGTCGACGACTCTATTGTCCGTGGAACAAATATACGAAAATTAGTGCATGGCATTAAAGCAGCAGGTGCTAAAGAAGTACATATTCGCATTGGGTGCCCCCCATTGATCGCTCCTTGTTATCTGGGCATTGATATGCGAAGCAAAAAAGAATTCATGGCAAGGGATGCCAATGGAAAGATAAAAACATGGGATACCATGGCCAAAGAAATTGGGGCCGATTCACTTGCGTATACTGGTATTGAAGATCTGAAAGTAGCTATTGGTTCAGATATATGCAAGGGATGTATTGAGTTTCCTGAGGGGTACCCTCCTTCCATGCAAGAAGACGTGGTGAAGTTCTACAATAATAAGAAGCGTGGCATGCGCGCCTATGAATGCATGTAGAAAACTTGTTAATGCTTTTGTTTCTATTGTTTGGGTAATACGATGATTGAGATTACTGCAGGAACGGTTGAAGAACGCATTATCAAACTCTTACAAAAAACATACCCTCTTACAGTTGCTGATATTGAGCAAGAGCTACATCTTTCAAGAAGGGTTATCATCCGGACACTACAAAAGTTTCAAACAAAAAAAATTGTTCAACTTGAACCATTACCTGACAAAATATACATCCGATTATTGCGAAATGATTTTAGTTTTATTGGTAAAAAACGTCAACGCAAGTTTATCAAACATCACGGTCAGGGAAAACGACCAAAAAACAAAGATTATGATGGCATGATGTACTCTTAGGAAAACGATTCTACAACATTAACCCAAATAATAGCAATTTCTTTTGGGGTGTTTTTCTTGGCAGGTTTTTCAGATGTTTTTGTCATCCGCTCATCTCTTAGAGAACTCTCTGTTTTTTCTCCTATATAAATATTGGGTGGTAATTTATCACATCGAGGGTATTTTCACTCTAGCATAATTGAAAGAGAGACAACATCCACAGTAGTTGCAAGACACGTTAAATGACCTGCACTACCTGGTCATCAACGACCAGAAATTCTACCAGTTCTGCAGAGTCCTTTAGTGACTTAAGAAGATCGTAGTCGATGATATGCTCGTACTTTGACAACACCCTGCTACCACTGGGCGACCAACTGCCAATTTCTACCCGGTTCATATCAAAATCCTTTACACTGCCGAGAATGGTAAACGATTCTGCCCGTATCTTAAAAGAACACGATGTACATTCGATGATCGTATCATAGGGGACGTAGGCATTTTCAGCGTCGTTGACAGGTTCTACTTGCACCAATACTAATTTTCCTTTGCACTTAGGGCATTTCATGGAATTGCTCGCATCTCTCTGCCAGATGTCAGCTAAAATTTCCATGGATCTTTTATTGTACCCCATGTTGCCAAAATCACCTTCTTTATATATACGGCACTTCTGACATAAATACTTTTGTAAGAAAAGGCATAAAACATCCCTCTTTTTCAATACATTAAATAATTACTGCACCATGCTATGTCAGAGGTATCATAATGAAGATTATGACGTTTCTTACTGACTTTGGCACAAAAAATACATATGTTGCACAAATGAAAGCTGTTGCCCTTTCCCTTTCCAATACACGAATCATCGATATTACACATGAGGTAACTCCTCATAATATTAGGGAAGGGGCCTTCCTGCTTCAAATGGCGGCACCACGTTTTCCTGTGGGGACGGTTCATGTTGCAGTGGTTGATCCTGGTGTTGGTACATCACGAAAGGGTATTATGATTGCCACAAATAGTCAAGTCTTAGTTGGTCCAGACAATGGATTGTTGCTCCCCGCTGCTCGTGCGCTAGGATCCTTTACGGTCTATGAACTTACCAATCCGAGGTACATGATCTCCCCCATTTCCTCAACATTTCATGCACGAGACATCTTTACTCCCATTGCTGCACATATTGTTGAAGGAGTTTCTTTTGAGGATATTGGATCCCAAATTGACGATTTTGTTGACTTGGATTTTGGACAGGCAGTATGTAATGATACGGGAATTGCAGGGACAGTTCTATACATTGATTCCTTTGGGAACATCATTACCACTATCAAAGAGTCACAGATCAAACGCCTCAAGCATGGCAGTATGGTAACTGTTTCTATCGGAAGTAAAAAACACAAGATTCCTTTGGTAAAGGCATACGGATTTGTTAAGCCTCAGAATCTGCTACTAACCGTTGGAAGTAGTCATCTTGTTGAACTTAGTATGAATCGGGGAAATGCAGCACAAAAATTAAAGGTAAAAGCTGGAGATATGATACAAATCCACTGGGACACTACTTAGAACTTTATCATTGCGTCAAGTAATCCATGTGCATAATTAATACACCCAAACGCAGTAAAATAATCTTTTTTGCCGAGGTAGTATTTCGCATCTTCATAGTATTGACTTGCAAGTTCAACAATACTTTCATTCGTTGTTGAGATTGTCGCTTTCTTGATATTATCCTCAAACATCGTAATATCTTTTGTAATTCTTGTTTGCTCGTCCATAGGTAACACTCAATGGGACAAGAAGAATTAGGGCACATAAACTTTTTCATACTATAGTATGAGATGTAAGTTTTTGGGCAGCTCACAAAGTGTTTTTCATCAGGTGTTCCAATTGTCTGTTTAGATGGATGTCTGATTATTTGTGTCCTTCACTACGATGAGATAAAAACAAAGAAAAAAGAAAAAGGAGAAAAAAACAGATTATCGTCGGATTAAAGGTCGTATCAAAATAATGCGACCAAAGGCAAACCCGTTCATGGTTTTATTAAACGTTTCCCCGTCAACCTCGGCAGTGAGTGTAACATGCACCCGTCCAAACTTCCTAACAATGGATCGTGCTGGCGTTGATAATGAAATGACGATGCCACTTGGTATGTCAACAGTACCTTCATCATAAATGTTGATTCGTTTAAGTAATCCGCCAGTAACCGTTAATGTCCATGCAACATCGGCAAGATCGTCTGCTCCATTATTGGCAATATAGGCGTTTATTTTTCCCATGTTGAGTCGTTTAACACCAAGGCACAGGTCGATAGGAACCTTTTCAAAGGTTTTTACCATTGCCTCGTCTGAACCACTATATTCATCCTGCGTTTCTGATTCCACTCCAACAAATTCAGCAATGTTTACTCCACACTCTTCACAATCGCCAGTAAGGCCAACAACTTCTGCGTCAAAAGTTATTTTTAGCCCTTCGTTGTCGTTCAATGAAGTTGGTATGGTGAATGTGACAACAGTTTGATCTTCAGAAACGTCACCTTCAAAAGGCTCATATGTAACAACCCATGCTGCCGTTTCATTGTATCGGTAGACAATCAATGCTGCTTCATTTGCGTATTCTAGGATATTCTTTGGTAAATAATCAGTAATGATAATGTCGGTGAGATTGTAACTGCCGTAATAGGTAAGTTCCACTTTAAACGTGACGATATCTCCAATGCGAGCAGTTGTTTCATCGACCCAGAATATTTTCCCTCCTTCTTTATACGCGACAGTTTTCTCAAAGACGGGGTCGTGTGGTTGACAGGAAACGGTTGCAGTATCCTGGCCTTCATATCCTGATTTACACTCACAATCTGCACAATTGCATCCAAACACTCCGGCATAGTTAGTAACAGTATCATATCCTTCGCCGCAATAACAATAATCAATTACATCGGCGTCAAATTGGATGATAATGCTTTCATGATCCTTTAGGTTAAACAGTTTCCCCAGATCAGATCTCCAGATAAATTCAACTACTTTTAAATTACTATGAATGTTGATTGCAGGGTCATCGAACAGTTCATCGTTTGGATAGAAAAACTCTTCGTTTCCTTTGTATTCTAAACAATCACATTCCCCTTGAAATGCATCATAGACCTCCATGCATGTAAGAATGCCAGGACCATAATAGGTAATCTCGATTTGGAAGCGGACATCCTTTGCTTTGATGACCGAGTCAAGATGGTCCACCCATTGTTCCTGGTCAGGGTCCCATACCGTTTTCTCAACGTCAATACCCGGCTCTACATTTACTGTTGCCTGGCCATAGTCGTAAAGCTCGCCACCCTGACAGAAGTCATTTGAAGTAGCCTCTACATAATTAACAAACTCATCATATTCCATGGCGACGACTTCAAAGACAATCGAGAAGCTCTCTCCATCTTTGAGAGTAATTTCTTCATCAGAAAAGTTCCAATAGATGTTTTCTCCCTGTATCTCATCAGGATTTCTCGGTGTTTCTGTTTGCACATAGGTTAACCCCCCTGGAAGAACATCATGCACAGAAAAATTATATGCATAGTTGTTTGGACAACATGGATTGTAATTGTGATACGTTATCGTAATGTTAAATAAAATTAAATCACCAACAACAGCACCATCGAGTTCTGGTACCCATGTTTCGGTTTGTTCATTCCATACTTTTTTTGTCACTTCTATTGAGTCACATTCCTCAGCATTTACAGGAGCAACTGTAAATGTGGTAATAACCATTAATAAAGCTAGCACGATACTTATAGTCGTCTTTCTTTTCATTTCTTTTTGCCCCCCGATGTATATTATTATCTTTTTTTATAGATTAGGCGAGAATAATATATATCGAGCATTATATTTTAATCTATCGGTAAATTTTAAATAAAATTATACGTAGGAATATTATAAAAATATATTACGCGTTACTACGCGTCAATAAGGAACTGTCCCTCCCAGCAACAGTGACGTCCCGATACACAAAAAAGCAGTAATGCCACCTACAGCTAACATCTGAATGCCATATTTAATCATGCTTTCATCGCTGACTCTAGCTAAATAAATTCCTAGTACTGTGAGTACAGTAAGAGTAAGTGCGATACAGGCAAAAAACCCCACCTCAGAGGATATTAAACGGTAATGAACAAAAAAGAATGGAGATACTACAATCATGGCAGCAAGAGCAGGTGACGCACCGTCAACAATAGCTGCCCATATTGTTGCAAAGCGGTACGATTTATCATGTAGCCCGTCTTTGAGGTCAGTAAGCATTGCTTTCTCAAGTTGTTTTAATTTTTTTCGCCGTTCTGCTTTTTCGGCCATGTATGCTCCACTCGTACCAGAAGTCCCCATGGCAATGGATCCTGCAACGGCGGCACTAATAATAAGCATCGGTTCAGGGATACCAGCGACGTATGCACCGATTACGACACCAAGCATCGTGAGTGCACCATCAAATGCATTCATCACAAAATAGCGACGTGTTATGGAAGCAACATCAGACACACGGTGATACCTCTTCCATCTTTTTATCGTCTTTTTTATTTTCTTTTTTATCATCGATCCATTCACTTTACTAGAAAACTATATGTCACCACTGAATTAAATGTTTTTGAGCAAAGGATGCTGGTTTAATTTTATCGTCTACAATCCGATAAAATGTTTTGTCGGTTCTGAAACGACAAAATAGAAAACTATTTAAATGTGCAAAAGAACAATTATTATTAAATACTAAAAATAAAAATGGTGCAATGTAATGGGCAGGACAGGTATTCGTATCGATAAACCTACCGAAAAGGCAGTGTGCGAGATATTAAAATCAAGAGCACGATCTCGCATTTATCTGTACCTGCTGAGAAAAAATGGTGCCAAAACAGAACAAATCATCAAAGGAACACACCTTCATCCAAGCACGGTCCGAGAAACGCTTTCTCAGATGCATGACCAACATCTTATTTGCCGGAAAAAATTGAAAAATGATAACATTGGTAAAAATCCGTACATCTACCGTGCCATTCCTCCCATTAAATTATTGAAAGGATATGCACGTGAAATTGAAGATCGGTTAAACAAACTTGCCAGTCTTGCTTTTTCGTCTGAAGATGCAGAAAAGTACCGGCCAGTGAGAATTAGAATCTGCGAGCGAGGTGAAGAGGAATGAATATGAAACCACTGGCACAATTGGTAGTCAGACGACCAAAAACGGTGTTGTTCATCTTCACGATTATCACCCTTCTGATTGGGATGCAAGCCTCCAATATCTACATAGAATCTAATCTTACCGAGTATCTCCCTCAGAATGATGATACCATTCAACTTTGGGAACACATTGATGAGGAGTTCAAGATTGGATCAACTATTATTATTTATATTGACCAAACCGATCGAGTCTATGACATTAGAGACCCAAAAGTTCTCCTAGAGATGGATGAAGTCGTTTGCTCGATAGATAAAGATCCTCTTGACAACGGAGAAGATGGTGTTTTTTCGGTCCGAAGTCTCTCCTCACTTATTAAAACAGAAAATGCTCAACCTCCAATCATTGGAGGACTTGGTGGCACAGGACAGAACAAAATCCCTATGGATGAAAATCTTATTGCCCGGTATCTTGCCCGTCCTACCGTTCAACAAATGAAAGGAATATTATATACGAACACCTACAAAATTGGTGTTATTCTGTTACAATTATCAGAGAATGTTGACTATACTGAAATCCTTACAAGAACACAAAATGCGTTAGATAATCGGGGGACTTCCTATGCAGATATGACGATTACCGGAACTCTTGCTGTGCAACAGGCCATTCAAAAATACAGCATGCAAAATCTCATGGTTATCTTTGTCATCGCTCTGGTAATGATATCAATTGTACTCTTTATTTTCCATCGAACCATAAAAGGTATTATCATTGCGTTTCTCCCACCAGCATATGCACTTGCATTGACCTTTGGGACATTGGGCGTAATTCAGCCTCAACTTACGATTATTGCGGTTTCTATTGTCGCGCTCTTGATGGGTCTCGGTGTCGATTACTCTATTCATTTAATGAATCGTTTTGCCGAAGAGCATACTGTTGAAGATAAAGTTAAGAGAATGGAAAAAACATTGCAATCGACGGGTAAAGCCATCCTCCTGTCAACCATCACCACCATGATCGGTTTCGGCTCCTTAATGATTTCCAGTATGTCTCCGATGGTTGCTTTTGGTTTTGGCTGTGCCATTGGTATTCTTTTCTGTTTTATCTCTGCAATCATTCTTGTTCCTTGTCTTGCACTTATCTTACGATTTGAAAAGAACGGCCACATGAAATCATGGAAGAAATTCGCATCGTTTGCCATCAATAATAAAAGACGAGTTATCGTCATTGCTTGTTTCTTTGCGGTTATGTCCCTCTTGATGTTGCCATATGTTAAAACTGATGTTAACTACATGGATATGGCACCAGAGGGCATTCCCGAAGTTGAAAAGCTCCAGCAATATTCTGCGAACTTTGGTAGTGGTGCCAATTTCAACGCGCTACTCGTTGAAACAGATCCTAATGGCTTGACTGATCCAGAAGTGATCGAAGCTATGTTTGCACTCGAAGAAAAAATACGAGCAGAAGGCGTTTTTGCATCCTCTATTGCTGATGAATTGAAGGAAGTTAATGAAATTTTGGAAAGTAAAACGATCATAAACCAATTAAAGGAGTTGCTAGGTGCAGATCAAATTATCTTTGACAGGATTGCGGAAGAAGGCGTCATTGATTCAACCTATTCTAAAACATTGATTGTGGTTTCTATACCTGTTGGTAAAGGCATGGCAGAAATTGAAACCATTGTCAATAATATCAACGATATTGCCTCATCAACAGTCCTTCCCTGCAATGGACGGGTATCTCAGCTTACTGGCCAGGATGCCGTGAATGTTGCCATTAACAAACGATTAGGTGATGAACAAACTCGGTCCATGATTATTGCATTGTTACTTGTCCTTGCCGCGCTCATTTTTATTTTTAACTCCTCGTTATATGGTTTCCTCACTATGATACCTGTTGGCTTTGTGCTGTTGTGGGAACCAGGATTTTTAGTCGCCTTCGGCATTCCTCTATCTGTTGTAACTATCTCTATCGGCTCGATTATGATTGGTATCGGTATCGATTATGGGGTGCATATTACTCATCGAGTACGTGAAGGGTTGGCTGAAGGGCTTTCGAAAAATGAAGCTGTCGAGATGGCTATTGAAAAAACAGGTCTTTCTCTTGTAGAGGCAGCCCTGACGACGGTCGCAGGATTGTCTGCTATTTACTTTGTCAATATTCCTGCGCTGCAACAGTTCGGCCTCGTAGTTATCCTTATGACGGCACTGTCATGCATTGGAGCTGCACTTATTTTACCCATGTTTTATGATTTTAAGTTCGTCAAATAATGCTACTCCGTCACCCTTCGTTTTTTTACTAAAAATCGAAGAAAGGGAATGTCAAACAGCATATTTCCTATAAAAATAATGATGCCAAGCATTAACTCCCCATCAAATGCGGCATTTCCTTGCATAAATCCACGGACGTACCAATCATTGATTAAAAATATCGAGACGAGACTAGGCACAAGGATAAGCATGGGGGTAAACAATAGTTCAGTTCTGAGGAGTTTTTTGCTCTCCAGATTGCTTTTTATATATTCCATTTTTGTTGTATTCATGATTATCACCATGGCAAAAGACTAGGATAAATAATGGGTTCAGGAAGGGCCGTTACTCCCATCGCCTCAACTCCAATCAAGAACATAAGCAAGAGTAGGGCGGGAGTAAGTTGTATCATAAAATCGTCGTCAAGCCACCATGCGTTGACTGATTCCCCTAATACGGCACCAATGGATCCGATGAAGGCCGCTACCATCATCACCCAGAGATCCGCTTTATACCAGGTGACAACAAAGAACAAGAGACAGACGAGAAATCCTATTGCATACGCCTCTTTTTTTCCAAAACGATATCGCGCTTCCCCCATTATAGGATCCGCAAGGCAGGCACACAAAATGCAGGGCACAGCAATTTGTTGAGGAAAGAAATACAAGAGAATGACAATTCCCGAAGCAAAGAAGAGATAGCTTCCTACCCGTTTTTGTTCATACATTCGTAAGCCAAAAAAATGACTGCCACTAATTACTCCTTGAACACGTGCAATCTCTAAGAAAAATGCAAGTGTTAGCACACTAATTGGTACCCACATTTTCAAGAATGCAATCCACTCGATAGTATCGGGCAGCATATAATAGACAACAAATGAGGAACCAAAGGCGTGAAACACACGTCGATACCAATGTGCATCAAAATCCAATGATTGTAATTTTTTCTTTGTGCTTGAAATTGGCGCCATCACTCTTTTCATGCTGAGATAGACTCCTGCAATATGATAGCAAAATGACTATTAAATATATTCCGGATAATAAAAATGAGTATCACTCAAGTGTTTTTACTCCCTGTTTACTCCCCACAATAACTTCATCAACAAGACCAATAAATAATCCATTTTCTACGACGCCAGGAATGTGGTTAAGATCACTTTCTAACTGTTCTGCATCATCAATATGCTCAAAATCACAATCCAAAATATAATTGCCATTATCGGTGATAAAAGGATCATTCATAATTGTACGTAAGGACACTTTGCATCCAAATTCTTCTAGTGATTTTTGTGTTGCCGTCCACCCAAATTTAACTACTTCTACGGGGAGAGGAAAGTCAATACCTAACGCTTTTACCACCTTGGAATCATCAACGACAATAATCTCCCGCTTTGAATGATACGCAATAATTTTTTCACGTGTAAGTGCCCCTCCACCACCTTTAATAAGATTTAAATTAGAATCCACCTCATCAGCGCCATCTATAGTTATGTCAATTTCTGTGCACTCTTCTAAATTTGTTAGGGGGATGTTGAGTGCTTTAGCCATACGACGTGTGTGCAGTGATGTGGGTATTCCTTTGATGGATAGTCCTTTTGCCACAAGCCGACCTAACTCTTTCAATGCATATTCAGTCGTTGACCCTGTCCCCAGTCCAACGATCATCCCATTTTCCACATGTTTGACGGCTTTTTCCGCGGCTAACTTTTTCATTTCTTCTGTTTCCACTCAGTCACCAGATGATGTAATTACGAATGAGTACAAAAATTTATACTACATATTTGAATTAAGGGCATGAGAGTATGTTATCAAAATGTGATGAACACGGCTACTATCGAGGTGAATCTTGCCCCGTCTGTAGTGAAAAAGGTAAGTTTCTGATGAATGATCGGGAATTAAGTTCGTTGAGTCGCATTCTGGCTGGTGCATTGCGTCACTTTCCAGATAAATTGGGATTAATGATGGATGGTAGGGGCTGGGTCGATATTTCTTCGTTGATTGAGGCACTTGGGACAAGTCGATCAGGATTTACGTGGCTTCGCCCCTATCACATTGAGGCACTAGTCGATACCGATCAGCGGGGCCGTTATCAGATCGATGGAGGCATGGTACGAGCGACGTATGGACATACGATTGAGGTTACTCTTGATGATCTTCCCGAGGCAGACCTTGATGAATATTTTTATCCAGTAACTGAAGAAGAAGCAGAGATTATCCTGGAAGGGGGGCTTCACCCGACCGATAGAAAGAAAGTTCACCTGAGCGGCAGTATCGAAAAGGCAATAGAGGCCGGGAGAGTACGTACTGAAGAACCGCTTATTTTAAAAATTGACGGCAAAAAAACAAAAAAAGATGACGTGACCATTTATCATGCTGGAAAAGATGTTTATGTAACTGATGGAATTGAGGCAAAATACCTCTCTCAAGTTAAGGAAGCCGAGGTTAAGAAAATATTGAAAGGAAAACATCAATAGCACATATTTTACTGCCCTTCTCTTATTTTGGGCTTGTAGCTCAGCTAGGTAGAACAAGCTAACTCAATCTGCTCTTCTGTAAAATTTTATTAAATGTTTCGTTATACAATATAACGAAAAATTTTAAATACGTGTTTTCGTTATATAATATTACGAATGTGATAATGTGGGCAGTAAAGAAAACCATTTCAAACTATATAAAAAATTCAAAAATGATGCTGAAAACACTAATAATTTTGAAGGAACTAGGGTAGAAGCATATTTTCTATCATCTTATCATCTAATAGAATCTTGTGCAGCTCAGGAAAGAGTTCATATCAATAAACATCAACATTTGCGATCAATGCTAACAAAGAACGAGTTTATTTTTAAAGATAATACTGATGAAATCTGGAGAAATTTTCAAAAAATTGAAAATCAACTTAGGCCAAAATTTGCATATGGTTTTTCATGGACTAAAACTGATATGGAAAATGTAAAAACTTGTTACAAAGCAATTGAAAAAACCTGCCTAGAAAAATTAGGTGAAAACATAAATGAATAAAAAAACTAGCGAACTAACAGAAGAAATTAAAAAAATTTCTAAAGAACATTCAGAAATAGAATCAGTAATAGTATTCGGATCGGTAGCGAGAGATCAAGCAGGAAAAGGAAGTGATATTGATATTTGCATTGTTCTAAAAAATGAAAATACAAAAAACAATATATCAAGTAAAATCCTGGATATTGAAGAAAAATATGATAAAAATATCAATCTAGTTTTTACAGATTCTTCGTTTAAGGACTTGGATAGACAGTTTATTGAAACAATATTGCGAGAAGGGATTACAGTTTATGGAAAAAAGCCTGATGCATCTATAAAACAACTTGAACTTGAACCATATGAAATTATTAAATTTGATCTTAGCAATCTTACTCAATCAAAAAAAATGAAAATCAAGAGATTATTGTATGGCATCAAAACTAAGAAAAAATACAAAGGAAAAATCTATACAAACAAACAAGAAGGTTTAGTCGAAAAATTAGGTGGTTTACGAATAGGAATAGCCTCAATATTAATTCCTGAAAAAAAATCATGGGAACTTGAAAATATTCTGAGAGAGAAGGGAGTGTCTCTTAGAAAAATAACAATTTGGCTATCTAATCCTTAATGGCTATGTTTTTTTATTACCACAATCTTTAAAATCATTGAGCCGTTAGCCCTTTTTTAATCGCAAATTTCTCCTGTAAGGGCTTGTAGCTCAGCTAGGTAGAGCAATCGGCTCTTAACCGATTGGCCAGGGGTTCGAATCCCCTCAAGCCCGCTCTTTTTCGTAACATATTGTTGTAATATGCCTCATCTTCCTCGAATATGTTCCACATATTTTCCATAACCCCCCTCCCCTATTTTTAGATAGTCTTATATGCTAATTTTACATACTTTTTTTGGCGTTGGAGGATACTGTGAAAAACATCACTATCTTTTTCGGGGAGAATGCCGGAAAAATTTGGAGGACATTAGATGAACACGGCCCTCTCTATGAAGACGAAATTGTAACGTTAACAGAACTCAATGACCGTGACTTTCATGGAGCTATTGGCTGGCTTGCACGCGAGGGTAAAGTACATAAGGACGATCGATATGCTCTGGACCGTACCAATCTTACGCCATGGATAGGTGCAAACGCTGGGAAAGTCTGGAAAGTGCTTGATATCTGGGGCGCAGTAGACTTTCCAACTATCAAACGATTGGCAGGCATTAGTGAAGAAGATGTACATGCTGCACTTGGCTGGCTTGCTTGCGAAGATAAAATTCGCGTGGATGACTGTCAGCGATATGCATTGAAATAGGTGAGGATTACTTTATAAGTAGCTATGCAAACTACTGAGTCCGAATGCATGGACCCCTCTATAGTCTGAGGACCTTTGATGGTGTATATAGGTATAACACATGAAAGTAGCGATGATTGGTTGGGAATATCCGCCGTTCAAGGCGGGTGGCTTAGCGACGCACTGTTATGGGCTTACCCGTAGCTTAGCTGATAAAGATGTACATGTTGATTTTTACATGCCCAAAACCAAACATAGTACCAGTAGCGACAAGCCAAATTTAGTCATAAAGGAAGTTGGTGAAACAGATATATTTCCATATGACCGCCCTGATGACAAAGCACTGGAAGGCCAATTTTTTGAAAGCGTCTATCGATATAACGATTTAGTTGTTGCAAAAGTACAAGGAAAATACGACGTTGTTCACTGTCATGATTGGCTTACCATGAAAGCAGGCATTGCCATAAAAGAGCAGACAGGAGCACCTCTTGTACTTACCATTCATTCAACAGAGTACGATCGGTCAGGATGGTTGCACCCTAATCAATGGTTTATTGATATCGAAAAAGAGGGGATGCAAAAGGCAGATAAAATTATCGCCGTCAGTCATTTCACCAAACGGGTCATTATGGAAAAGTATGGCATACCTAGTGAGAAAATCCAGGTAGTTCACAATGCCGTGTACCCCCTTGGAGAAGGAAAGAAACAAGACATTGTATTATTCCTTGGAAGGTTAACGATACAAAAAGGTCCCGAATTTTTCCTTAGTGCTGCCAAACGTGTGTTAGATCATGGAGAAGAGTGTCGATTTGTGGTAGCAGGAGCTGGAGACATGTTGCCACGGCTAATTAACCAGGCCGTTGATATGGGCATTTCTGATAAGGTCATTTTTACAGGATTGCTTACCGAAGAGGAAGTAAAACACCTTTATCAAATTTCAAGTGTCTATGTCATGCCTTCTGTCAGTGAACCCTTTGGCATTACCGCATTAGAAGCAGCTTCAGCAGGAACGCCAACCATTGTATCGAAAACAGCAGGCGTCTCAGAAGCATTACGTCATTGTTTGCGAGTCGATTTCTGGGATACCGATGAAATGGCAAACAAAATTATTTCCTTATTGCAATACGAGCCCTTGCATTCGACTATGACCGAGTGCAGTAAACGAGAGATTGAATTATTTACCTGGGATAGAGTTGCTGATAAGACGATCGAGGTCTATAACAAGGTGTGTTAGTAATGCCTTCAGTCTGCCTGTATTTCGAAGTTCATCAACCTATGCGGTTAAATCGTTTTTCTGTGTTTAACATTGGAAAGACAAAAGATGCCTTTGGAACATATTTTAATGATGAAGTCAACCGTTGGATTTTTGAAAAGGTAGCAAAAAAATGTTATCTTCCTACCAACAACTTGCTGCTTGACTTAGTGAAAAAATTTGATGGGCAGTTTCGCATTTCATTCAGCTTGACAGGGACCTTTGTAGAATATTGCGAGCGTTACCTGCCACAGCTTCTTGAAAGTTTTCAAGAGTTATTTGCGACAGGATCCGTTGATTTTATAGAGGAGACTTATTTTCATTCGCTCTCAAGCCTCTATGATGACCTTGATGAATTTGAAGAGCAAGTAACGATGCACCGCCACATGATTAAGCGTTTATTCAACTATCAACCGACGGTTTTTCGTAATACGGAAGCCATTTTTGATAATCGCATTGCCAAAAAAATTGCAGAGATGGGATACCGTGGCATCATCACTGAAGGAACTGAAAAAATCTTAGGTTGGCGGTCATCCAATTATTTGTATAAGCCAGTGAATGCCGATATCAAGGTTCTCTTGCGAAATTACAAACTGAGCGATGATATTGGCTTTCGCTTTTCAGCTCGCGAATGGCCAGGATTTCCGCTTACTGCAGATAAATATGCGCACTGGATGTCCCAGTGCGAGGGCGATGTAATTAACCTTTTTATTGACTATGAAACATTTGGTGAACATCAGTGGATTGAAACAGGCATCTTTGATTTTCTGAGCCAGCTTCCTTGGGAAGTGTTGCAGAAAAACAATCTTGATTTTGTGACTGTGGGTGAAGCTGTCAATCGTTATAATGTCGTTGGAGATGTTGATGTTCCGTGGGCGATTTCTTGGGCAGATGCTGATAGAGATGTCTCCACATGGCTGGGAAACAACATGCAAATGGCGTGTTTCAATGAATTAAAAGACATTGGAAAAAAGATACGACAGACAGGAGATCCCGACCTCCTTCGTGTTTGGCGATTTTTGCAAACCTCTGATCATCTGTACTATCTGTCAACCAAAGGTTTTGAAGATGGCGATGTGCATGCCTATTTTAGCCCATACGATGCACCGTATGAAGGATTTATTAATTACATGAACATACTACAAGACTTGAAACAACAAATCTAACTGAAATCAGGCGAGGAGATTATTATCATATGAATATTGTACACTTTTCCTGGGAGTTTCCACCAGTCATCTATGGGGGATTAGGAACCTTTGCTGCTGAAATTACCAAAAAACAAATCTTCTTTGGTAACAATGTATCGGTATTCTCATTAAACAGAGATAATGCCCTTGACACCTATGATCAATGGAATGATATCTCTGTCTATCGCCCAAAAACACTTGATATGAGTTCAGCATTCTATTTGTTTGCCGACCATGAGCTTCGTTCGTGGGGAAATCATTTCAAATTTTTTGCTGATGTGGTCAGCTATAACCTTCTTTCAGCTTCGCATTTGGTAAATCAGGTTGTCAGGTCAGACGAGCATAAGGTTGACATCATCGATGCTCACGACTGGTTAGGCATTTTGGGAGGCATTATTGCCAAGCGGGAACTGCATTGTCCCTTGATGTTTCATGTGCATTCAACAGAAACAGGTCGTTCGATGGGGAGGGGATCACATGCAATCAAGGATATTGAGTTTGAAGGCGGTCAAGAAGCAGACGGCGTAATCACTGTTTCGCATGCAATGGCTGACGAACTACAAAAACTCGGTTTTCCCGAAGATAAGATCCGTGTGTGCTGGAACGGCGTTGACCCCAACAAATATAATCCTGCAAGGGTATCTCATGAACAACGACAGCACCTGAGGCAGCGCTATGGTATTGCTGACCAGGATCATTGCATCTTTTTTGTTGGCCGTTTGGTGAACGTTAAAGGCGCTGACAATCTCATTCGGGCACTGCCCTTTGTCCTTGCTGAATTTCCGAACACCAAACTTGTGGTGTTGGGAATTGGCGATATGGAGCAAGGCCTTCGATCGCTTGCAAAAGAACTCGGTGTTCAAGATCATGTTATTTTTAGAACAGAGTTTGTCAATGAGGATGAGCGTATTGTACACTATGCTGCCGCCGATAGCGTGGTTCTTCCGTCATTGTACGAACCTTTTGGTATTGTATGCACCGAGGCCATGGCTATGCAAAAGCCGGTTGTCGTTGGTGCGCGGGGGACCAACGGTATGCGAGAGCAGATCATCCCAAATGGTGAGAAGCAGTGCGGATTACACATTAATCCTTTTAGCCCCGAAGATATTGCTTGGGGAATCAAACAAGTGATGAAGGATAATGAAAAAAGCAAACAGATGGGCATTCGTGCACGTGAGCGTGCTATTGAACAATTTAGCTGGGAAGCAGTAACAACAAGAACCCTCGATATTTATAAGGAATTTTTATGAGAGAGTGGATCGTGACCAATGGTCTTGGCGGGTATGCATCTCTTACAAATCAACAGACCAACACACGGAAGTTTCATGGGCTACTCGTTTCCAGTTTACATCCTCCTACTGAACGGTGGGTGTTTCTCACCAATATTTTTGACACGCTAACTATTGGGAATAATTCATATGCTTTGTATGAACAGAAAAATCATGCGACTTTTGACCTCTTTCCTTCATTTACCTACCACCTGGAAGGAACTACGATTACGAAAACCATTTTTATGGAATATGGGAAAGATACAACTATTATTAAATATGAAATCATCACCAAAAAACCCGTCTCTCTCACTCACAGCATCATTGCAAACTCAAGACACTTCTATGATGTCAATAGACAACGGTATTTATCATTTTCACAGGATGTTTTTGATGGCGGTGTTCGTACAACTCCTAGCAATAGCAATAAAACATTGACCCTTCTCCTTGAAAAGGCAACCTATGAGCCATCACCTTGTTGGATGGAATTCTTCTACCAAACTGATCGCGAACGGCAAGATTCATGGATAGACAACAACGTTCATCTCGGCGATTTTCATAAAAAGATTGCTCGTTCGGTCACCTATTATCTGGTAGCAAGTCTTGAAGACACGGTCAATATTGATTTTACCGCAAGTTTGGCTCGAGAACGAAAGCGAAAGGAGTCTCTGCTGAGTCAAACTCAGCTTCCCAATAAATTTGACCCCCTTGTCCTTTCATCAGATAATTTTATTGTGCAAAAAGGAAATGGCACGTCAATTGTGGCAGGATACCATTGGTTTGGTGATTGGGGGCGAGACACGCTGATTTCATTGCCTGGCCTTACTCTTATTACGAGACGATTTGATGATGCGCAACGTATTTTGTCAACATTTGCCGAGCACGAGTTCCACGGTCTTATTCCCAACGCATTCATGGAGAGGGATTCTCACCCCATCTACAATGCTGTTGATGTGTCATTGTGGTTTATCGATCGCGTCTGTCAGTATTTGAAATATTCCAACGACAGTGAGTTTCTTGAAATGATGTGGCCAACAATGACCTCCATTATTGAGTGGTATAAAAAGGGAACGGAGTATCATATTCACATGGATCACGATTTTCTCATCAGTCACGATCCCGGTCTTACTTGGATGGATGTGAAAATTGGTGAATACTATCCTACTCCTCGAGCACATAAAGCAGTTGAAATCCAGGCGCTTTGGTACAACGCTCTGAAGAGTATGGCCCATCTTTCTTCACTTGTGAATGCTGATGACCAGTATGCTGATTTAGCAGACCAGGTACGCGACAGTTTTTTGAGTCAATATGATCAATGCTACGATGTGATTGATATAAAAGACACCTCATGCAGGCCAAACCAATTATTTCTTGTTTCTCTTGAACATTCTATGATTGATAAACACCTCCAACAAGAAATTGTTTCCCAGGTTCAGGACCGTCTTGTTGCACCTTTTGGCATACGAACGCTTTCTCCAGGTGATGCTTCATATAAGGGTTCATATCTTGGCAATTATAACAAGGATATTGCATACCATAATGGCACGGTATGGCCATGGCTTTTAGGACCATTTCTTTCGGCATTTGTAAAAGTGAAGAAACGAGAACAGAAATGGCGGCGGTATGCATATCGTCAGTTTTTACAGCCAATGCTTTCGATATTAGGCGATTCCTGGGATGGATCAATTCATGAAATCTTTGATGGAGATCCTCTCTATTTGCCTCGCGGGTGTATTGCCCAAGCGTGGAGTGTTGCAGAAATACTCAGAGCATGGGTGGAAGATGTCGAGAATCTCCGTCCATCTTATGAAAACACAAGCCTATATGAAGTACGCGTTTAGGACGTATTGTTGAATCATTCTATTGGTGTTAAAAAACGAGGCATTAATAGCAATGCAACTTCTCATTGTGCGTATCCAATTATCTCGATCGTTATAAAATTTGGGAATAATCCATTGCTCTAATTTCCTGTATAACTCATTTCGATCAACATCATCATCTGACTCTTTTTCTTGTGTCTTCCTCGGCCCAATTGACCAACCAGTGATATTTTCGATACATCCTTCGATCCACCACCCATCAAGGGTACTTAGTTGAGGGACACCGTTGTGTGCTGCTTTCATGCCGGATGTTCCAGATGCTTCTTTTGGTTTACGAGGGGTATTGAGCCATAAATCAACACCTGCAGTCATCATCTTGCCAATCGTGATGTCATAGTTGTGGATAAAGGCAATTTTCACTTTTCCATCAATGTTTTTCATCGTGTCAAATATTTTTTTAATAGCTTTTTTCCCCCCTTCATCTTTTGGATGTGCTTTTCCAGCATAAATGATTTGAATGGCTCCTACTTTTTCGGCAATGTTCATCAATCTTCCAGGATCAGAAATCAGCAAGTCTGGTCGTTTATATGCAGTTTGTCGACGAGCAAAGCCGATGGTAAAATAATCGTAATTCATTCCTACATTGTATCTATTGTTGACAAAATCAATGAGATGTCGTTTTGCGTTCATATGCGCATCCCAGATTTCTTGTTTTTTAATGCTGAAGGCCGACCGTAACGTATACGGATCAGAACGCCATCCTGGCATATGCTTATCAAATAATCGCTCAAATGGTTCTGATACCCATGTTGGGGTATGGACGCCATTGGTTATGGCATCAATAAAATATCCAGGGAACATCTGTCGTGAAATCTCTCCGTGCTTTTTGGCCACACCATTGACATAATGGCTGAAAAAGAGGGCAAGACGCGTCATATTCAACTTATTCTCGAAGGTAATTTCATGCAAAAGTGACTCAGGCATGATGTCACCAATCATGGGCATTGCAAACGAAAGATCAAATTGATCATGCCCTGCAGCAACAGGGGTGTGGGTGGTAAATACACATTGCTGTCGAACCTTTTCAATATCGCCCAACTGACGATACAGTTCTAATGTACCAAGGGCAGCATGCCCTTCATTCATATGGTACTTATCAATCGTCGAATAGCCAAGCGCTTCAATAGCGCGGACACCACCAACTCCCAAAACAATTTCCTGTGCGAGTCGATATTTCTCATCACCACCATACAAATATTTCGTTAACTCTTGATCCCATTCACTATTTTCCTCAAGATTAGTATCTAAGAAAAAAACGGGAACAAGATAACCCCCTATGCCACTAATGAGATAATACCAAATACGGATGTTTACTGTTCTTCCTTCTATAATTATGCTTGCTCTGCTTGGCAACAACGTAAGAAAATCATTAATATTAAAGTTGAACGGCAATTCAATCTGATTTCCTTCTTCATCAAGTTTCTGGTAGAAATATCCGCTTTCAGAAAGAAGTGTGATACCAACAATGGGAACATTGAGGTCAGCACATGATTTTAAGGTGTCGCCTGCTAGGATGCCAAGTCCACCACTATAGGTAGGAATGTGTCTGTCTAACCCGATTTCCATTGAAAAATAGGCAATTTTTGGTTTTCCCCCAAGCCGCTCAAGAGAATGTTGTTGAACCTGCTGCAATTCCTCTTGCATCTCCCTCGTTCCACCGTTCATCGTAATGACACATTACTCTTATAAACATTTATCATTAACTCGTTTCGTGTAAAGGATTGCATTTATAAACGTATACGAAATATGGCATAGATGTGGCTTTGTGTTTGATGGTGGTTAGATGAGCGAAAAATTCTGTTTTAAATGCAACCGTACTATTTCTTTGACCGAACACCCCTCCGGATTAGTGTTTAATAACGAACATTTTCTCTGTGAGGATTGTGCCCAAACGACACCCGAAGAAGATCTTGCCATCTGGTCAAGAAGTGTCATGCAAAAACCACAATCTGGCATGCCGATTGCTCTCTGGTTAATTCATGAGCAAAACAAAGATAAAACGATGATGTCTATTAAAAAATAAATTATTGATGTCATTTTTCCAAATTTTCTATAAATAAGGATAGATAAAAATAACAAACTATTTATAAAGAGAAGTTATTATTAATTAATACCATTAAAATATTCTTAACGGTATACCTACATTGGGGGATATAGAATGAATAATCAAATCTCTAGCATGAAGCTGCTTTTTTCGATAACAATATTATGCATGCTGCTGGTCGGTACGGTTGTACCTACTGTTCTTGGAGCATATGCCGATAGTATACAAGGGTGTGATAAAGGTCCATCCTATCAACCAGTTGTAAATCTCAAAAAGACCACATTCGTCAATTTCGATGAAGAAAGTTACCTTGATGACTATGCCTATCTGGCAGCTGTCCCTACAACAGTCTTTAATTATGACGACATGCTATTTTCGTATCCGTTACTCTTCTACCAGGATGAATATCCGGTAAGCGAAGATAAAGAACGGTCATTAAACGCCCGCCAAGGAATTGATTACTTTATGGAAGACTGGATGGGCTACTGTAACGGCCAACTTGATGATATGACACTTATTAATGTTCCCAAAACAAAACTCGACAGCAGCTGGCAGGCAAAAGAATATACGATCATTGAAGGGGATGACCCCTATAGCATTGCAAATGACATTGCCTTGAGTGAATGGTCATATAGTAATAATGCAGTCATCGCTGTTATTACTGGTCCTGAGCAGCTTAAAACCATTGATGAGCATACCGAAGGAACCATCCAGGGATCTATTCAACCATATAACATCGGCCATCAACAGTTTGAGATGGATGAACCCATCATTGGGACTGGAGGAACCTACGAAACGTTTGAAATTACCGACAACAAGTATCATTATGTCATTGCTGAAATGTCCTGGCCAAATCGTATTGATCTCGATTTACAACTTTTTGATCCTGAAATTGGCATGGTTGATAACGCAGCAGGCGATTATAAAAATCCCCAAGTTGAAGTGGTTGGGTCATTCATTCACAATTATGGGAAATGGCAGATAAGTGTTTCTGCCGTACCAAAAAAAGCGATTAACGCACTCATGGACCCATCGACAAGCGAGAATACTGATATTTTCAAAGGCTCAGCCTTAAAAGAACTGGCAAGAACGATAAAAAATAAAGGAGACGTCAACGTCTGGTTATATCCTGGGTCGGTTGTTACTGTAGAGCCAACCCCGTTCGGTTGTCGCAATGCTAAATTTACCTTGTCTTGGGACGACCCTAACATCAATTTAGGGTTCACTCTTCTTGATGCTGCCGGAACAGAGATTTGCTCAAGCCTTTCTAAAAAAGAAATTAGTTCAGGGGAGTTACAATCAACAGAAGCAAAAGCTGAACTTGAGGTCTCCATGTTGGGCGAAGCAGGTGAGGGAGAGCAGTATCAAGTCTGCGTCTTTTCCCTTCAAGATGTTCCCACTGAAATCGATTTTACCCTTGATTACGAATGGGAGCAAAAGTACGATCCTATCTATGGCGATAGTATGGTATCTGCCACCAATGGTGCTGTGCTTGCCAGTACCTTAAACGCTCCCTTGTTATACACGACCGCAACAGAGGTAAGTGAACAAACAAAGGACACCTTGTATACATTAGGCGTCGAACACATTTATCTCGTAGATATTGGTGACCATCTTTCTCATGAGATCGCAGATGAACTTCATGCTATTTCTCCCGTTGCAGATCGTTATACACAACCACAACAGATTTATGAAATGATAAAAACTTCTACAGATGGGAATGCTATTGTCTTTACCACTATTGACCCTTGGTCGTATTGGTATGTTGAAGGGCTGCAACCTGCTGGTGAATATGAGGGAGCACTATTTGTTGGTCCCGCTACCTACCTTGCTGCTCATCACGGCAGTCCTGTGTTTATTGTCGACGCTCATCCCGAATTGTCTCGTGCAGTCTGCTACCCTACTGCGTTTTGGCAAGAAACGTCACCAAAACGACACACGGCAGAGCCGGCTGCGGCCAGCATGGTACTTTCCGGGAGACAGGTCTATTCTTTACTTGAAGAATATGGATTTGGAAAAATTGAGGAAGGGGGACCTGCACAGCAAGTTCAAGAAACGATTATTACGGTGGCAGGTCAGTATGATATTGGTATGCCTTGGGATCGTATCTTCACTGGTGCTGCGTTAAATGGACGATTTTGGGCATCTCCTGTTGATACCGCCTATGCAATATCTCGCAGTATGTTTTATCCAGGACTCATTTATCAGAATCCTGCAATGCAAGGAACAGTATCTCTGGTTAATGGGAGTACGAGTAAAATTCAACGTATTGGTGGGCGACTCTTAGAACCACGAGGTGTCACTCTCGTACAAACAAAACCCTCCAGAGAAGAAGACTACACATATCCAACTTTACAGACGTTTAATACCTATGCGTATCGGTTCAATCAGGAATCGTGGACAACCTGGAATTTCAGATACACTCGAGCTGATGGTGTCATTCCATGGGTAACAGATTCACCAGATCCTATTGATGAAGGTGCTGCTGTTGGTAAATCAGGTGCCTATTATCCTGATATCAGTGAGACAGAAGTCGTTCCCTTTTATGCACGAAAAGCAGGGTATGACAGCGTCTTTTCTACTGAAGGTTCTGCGGTTACTGAAAATCTCAACCGTGGTGTTATTTTATGGGTGTTAAAAGGTCATGGATGGTTTATGAACAGTGGGCAGATTTCCATGTGGGATCCCGAGAATCCGTATGCATATGAAGAGAATCCGTGGCGGGTTTACGAGCCGGTGCTATTGCAACCCGGCAACTTGCGGGAGTTCGTTCGATGGGTCATCTATGCACTTTCAGGAGAGACGCCATCAAAACTCACCGACGGATTTTTGAAATTCCGCCTCCTGAGCGAAATCGGTTCAACGGAAAATCCTGATGTAGCCACCATTAATCCTCAATTATTGCTGTTGAATAAGTACTTTGCATCATTTTTACCCATTGATCTATGGGGGGCAAATGGCGTCATGCTCTATCGAGATCGATTGAGGCATCCGCTACAAGCTCTCAGAGAAGGACTGCCTTTGGTAAATATCTATGATGGTGACGGAAAGGTCATTATCTCTCCAGCAAGCGGCCATCAACCAATGACGGCGATAACTGGATTGGCGTTTGATGATGCACTTGGAAATGTACATTCATGTGGGTTAAACACTGGGGCATGCTTACCTGCGGGAACCTACATGCACCTTACATGGATGCGCCATGGTATGGTCCATCAAATTATCGACCCATGGACAACATCTGATTGGAATGGTGTATGGAATCAATTGGTTATAAAACGGTTGGCTATGGGAGATACAATTGGCCAGGCCTACGAACGAGGTATGCGTGCGACTGCGCCTGAATTACTTGTTGGCCAATGGTGGTGGGATACTTGGGAAAATGTTTGTTTCTTTGGCGATCCTCAGCTACGAATTTTCGTCCCTGGTACTGATTACAGTGACAATAACTACTGGACACAAGAAGAAGTACAACCGTTACGATATAATGAGGCACTGAATGTGGATGGTCATATGCCTTTTGGTGCAACCAGCTATCCGCATCAGAAGGAACCCGTCACCTTTATCCAGCAATACTTCGTGCTTATCGTAGCTCTTGGGCTGATTATCGTCCTTTTGATAGCAGCAATGCTCATCGGACGAAAGAAATAATCTCCCCTCTTTTTCATTTTTTCTTACCGGTTCAACTATTGCATGAAAATCCTTTTTAGAGACTAATTGATGTAGCAGCATATGTATTTGATTAAACTTGGCGGTAGCGTCATTACCGAGAAAGCAAAACGATATACCTTTAGAACTAAGGTTATGGACCATCTCGCCAGAGAGTTAAAGAAAGCATCTCAAGACATGATTATTGTTCATGGCGCTGGTTCCTTTGGCCACATTCTTGCTAAAGAGCATGATTTGGATAAGGGGTACAAGCAGGATACCCAGCGCTTTGGTTTTGCTAAAACACAGGCAAAAGTTCAACAATTAAATAATCTTGTTTTAGATGCTCTTCATAACTACAATATCGTTGCTGTTTCTCTTCCTCCCCACAGCACAGTTACTTTTAATAATCATGCCATTAAATACATCGATTACACTCTCTTCGAGCGCTATCTTGAACAGGAGTTCACTCCAGTAACCTTTGGCGATGTGGTTCTTGACGACTCGCGAGGTTTTTCCATATGTTCTGGTGATGTATTGATGCAAGCACTAGCAACTCATTTTAAACCAGAAAAGGTCATGTTTGTTATCGACGAAGACGGCCTGTATACTGCAAACCCTAAACTCGATAAAAAAGCAACACTTGTTACTTCTTTAACAACACAAGAGCTCACCACGCTTTCTACTGCTGCAGATACTCATGCTGATGTTACCAAAGGAATGGGCGGAAAGCTTTCAGTCATTAAAACTATTGCCAACCAGGGAATTGATACGATGTTAGTAAATGGTAATAAACCAGAGAGAATATATCGACTGCTTGTTGGAGAGGAGGCAAAACATACGCTTATTCATGGAGGAAAAACATGAACCAAACAGAAATAAGAAAAGATGATCATGTGCGCATTTCATTAGAAGAGCACATCGCTGCTCATCACAACTATTGGGATGAGGTTAAACTTATTCATAATGCACTGCCTGAAATTAACAAAGATGAGGTGAATCTTTCAACTACTCTGTTTGACAAGGCGCTTGGCGCACCAATTATTATTTCTGGTATGACTGGCGGATATGCAAAAGGAAAACGCATTAATGAACATCTTGCAGTCGCAGCTGAACATTTCCAACTGGGGATGGGTGTTGGCTCTCAGCGATCGGCGTTGGAAAATCCTGCACTGAAAGATACATATGGTGTAATAAAAGACTATGATATTCCTCTTCGTTTTTCCAATATCGGAGCGTCCCAAATAGTGTTATGGGGGCCGAAAAACACCCTTGATCATGCCCACGCCATGATTGACATGATTGATGCCCATGTCTTTATTGTTTGTTTAAATTTTTTACAAGAAGTTTTCCAACCTGAAGGAGAAGCACATGCAAAAGGGTGTCTCAAGGCTATTGCTGATTTAGCAGACGATCTTGACATTCCTCTTATTGTGAAAGAATCAGGAGCAGGTATTTCCTCTGAGGTGGCGTGCAGACTCGCACAAACAAAAATTGCTGGTATTGACGTTGGTGGTGCAGGAGGGACCTCCTTTTCAGCAATTGAGCATTATCGAGCGAAACAAATACATGACAAATTACATGCACGAGGTGCAAAAACCTTCTGGGATTGGGGTATCCCTACGCCTACGTCTATTCTTGAAGTTGGAGAGGCAACAGACTGGAAGCTACCGATTATTGCTACCGGCGGTATCAGAAATGGACTTGATGCGGCAAAAGCACTCGCTCTTGGTGCAAGCGCAGCAGGAGTTGCTCGTGCATTCCTTGAACCAGCAACAAAGGGAAAGAACGCAACGATGTCTGGTGTTGAAGCACTAATCAAAGAACTTCGAGCCGCAATGTTTTTAGTTGGTGCGGGTACGCTACAAAAAATGAAAGATATTGGTGTCGATTTATGGATTTAAAACAAGAACTCACCATCCGTGTCACTCGCTTTAATGAAGCATTAACAGACTATTTACAAAATGGTGAACCGAAGATACTATATGATGCGGTTCGTCATCTTCCACTGGCCGGCGGGAAACGATTGCGACCTGTTATTGCTATGATTGCCTGCGAAGCTGTTTGCAGCGACCCTGGGCATGTCATTCCTTTTGGTATGTCGCTTGAACTGTTACACAATTTCACGCTTGTTCATGACGATATCATGGATCATTCTCAATTGCGAAGAAACGGGCCTAGCGTCCATGTAAAATTTGGTGAACCAACAGCCATCATGGCTGGTGATCTTCTCTTCACGAAATCCTTTGAGGTGATGCACACTCTTGATGTTGATGATACTACCTTTAAGAAACTCGATTATCTTCTCGTTAATTGCATTCGAGAGATATGTGAAGGACAACAGTTAGATATGTGGTTTGAACAGCAAAAGCAGGTTACCGAACAGAAATACCTGGAGATGATTCGGAAAAAAACTGCGACACTCTTTAGTTTAGCGGCAGAAGGGGGTGCCATCGTTGGAGGTGGCACGACAAAACAAATCAACGGTTTGAAAGACTACGGAAATTCATTAGGGCTTTCGTTTCAGATATGGGATGATTATCTTGATATCAGTAGCGATGAAGAAACATTGGGCAAGGATATTGGTAACGACATTCGCAATGGTAAAAAGACACTTATTGCCGTTCATTCGCTTTATACGGCAACAGGAGAACACAAAAAAGTATTAGAAAAGTTCTTTGGAAACAAACACGCATCAGAAAAGGAAGTAAAAGCTGTATTTTCCATCTTTCAAGAATTAGGATCCATTGAATACGCAAGAAAAACAGCACTAGAGTACAATGCTCAGGCAAAAAAGGCGCTTTCTGTTGTGAATGAATCTCATGCAAAGCACATACTTGAATCACTTGCCGATTACGTCATGAAAAGAGAGAAGTAGAACCATATGTCAGAGGATGTAATTACTAGCACTGCCCGTATACATGCCTTGCAGAACGCGGTACAGTTTAATGGTAAGGCAAACATAAAAGCAGTAACTGGTAAAGTCATTGCTGCGTTGCGAAAAGACAATATCCCTCCGCAAAAGATCATTCCCCTTGTCAACAAGGTTGTTACGCAGGTAAACGCCCTTTCTCTTAAACAACAAACAACAGAGTTAAAATTGCTTGCACCTGAACTTCTACAAAAAGGAAAAAAAGAACGAGATTTCTCCCTGCCTGACCTTCCTGGTGCAGAGCAAGGGAAGGTTGTCACGCGTTTTCCCCCTGAACCAAACGGATGTTTGCATATTGGTCACGCAAAAGCTGCGATTGTTGATTACGAATATGCACGTATGTACGACGGTACCTTCATTCTTCGATTCGATGACACCAATCCAGATAATGCCGTTGAGGAATTCTACGCAGCACAAAAAGAAGACCTTCGATGGCTTAATATTGCCTGGGATAAAGAATATTGCACTTCAGATAATCTTGAAAAACACTATCGTCTTGCCGAACAACTCATCAAAGACGGCCATGCCTACGTATGTACGTGTGAATCCGACTTCATCAAAGAATGCCGGTTTCATGGGAAAGAATGTGATTGCCGCTCTGTTGATTGCGGTGAAAGCATTGATTTGTGGAAAGAGATGCTTTCCTCGGGTCTTGATGGCGCCATACTCCGTATGAAGGGAGATATGATCTGCAACAACACAGCTATGCGTGATCCGACCCTTTTCAGAATTATTGATAAAGAGCACCCTCGACAGGGAACAAAATATCGCGTCTGGCCGACCTATGATTTTGCAGGCGCAGTTGAAGACAGCATCAGCGGCGTGACTCATCCATTCCGCACGAAAGAATATGAGCTTCGGGATGAATGCTACTTTAAACTCCTTGAACTCTTACAGCTACGGAAGCCACATCTTATGGAGTTTGCTCGACTTTCCATTGAGGGCATGCCGGTTTCAAAGCGAAAAATTAAACCATTGATTGATAAGGGACTGGTTTCTGGCTATGACGATATTCGGTTGCCAACTTTACAGGGATTAGCAAAACGAGGCATTACCCCAGAAGCGATTAAACAATTTGTGTTATCACAAGGAATTTCAAAGGTCGAATCTACGGTTACCTTTGGTCTTGTAGAGTCATTTAATAGAAAACTCATTGATCCTAGCGCAAAACGATTCTTCTTTGTTCCTCATCCCATAGAACTAACTGTTTCAAATGCCCCTCAAAAGAAAAAAACAATACGGTTGCATCCCACTAACGACGCGCTCGGTAGTCGTGCAATACAAACCGATAAAACCTTTTTCATTCCACAAACAGATGCAGAAAAACTTCAGGTGGGAGATATCTTTCGATTGAAAGATCTTTTTAATGTGAAAGTAACAAAGAAAAACAAAAAGATTGTTGGCGAGTATCTGGGTGAGGAGCTTATCCAAAACTCAGCAAAGCTTCAATGGACAACAAACCAGTTTTTACCTATGGATGTTTTCGTCCCTCATCCGCTTTTCAAAGACGATACGTACAATGCTGATAGTCTTGAGCAAGTCAACGGATACGCCGAACAAGCCACAGCTTCACTCAACACCGGAGAACTTGTACAATTTGAACGATTTGGATTTGTGAGAATTGAGAAAAAAGACCATTCACTTATTGGATATTTTTCCCATAAGTAAACTTTTTAAGTTGTTGCATGATTTATTATTTTGCTATTAGGATGCAAATAGCGAAAGGATGGGATGAGAAATGCGTAGTTATAAAGAGATACTGATAGGACTGCCTATCAGCATAATCGTATTTTGTTATTTTGTTGAGACTGCAATGGCTGCTGAAAGTATTCGCCCCGATTTTACCACTATTGGGATATCCATTGCCGTTATCATTGCGGCTATAGCTACTATTGTTGCCGTGCTTACTGCGGGTGGTATCAAATACGTCACTGCCGAAAATGTCTTAGATACTGAAGTGAGAAAAAATCTGTATGAATTTATTGATGAATACCCAGGGTCTCACTTACGAGAAATCGCTCGTGAGCTTGATTTAAAGCCAAGTAATGCGGCCTGGCATCTTCGTAAATTGGAGCAAACAAATTTGGTCAGAAGCAGAGTCATTGGTGGTAAAAAAGTGTTCTATCTCGTTGAAGGCGGTATCGAAGCACGAAAAGAAGCGATTGCCGAGTCGATTTTGAAAAACCCAAATGCCAGAGAAATCATGATTTATTTACAAGATCATCCCGGAAAACATCTGCTTGAGATCGCCCATGCTCTTGGATTAAATCATCATACCGTAAAGTGGCACATCAAGAAAATGTATCTTGCTGAACTTGTTGAAGGAGACACCAGCAATTCTGCATATCCTATGTATTTTCCAACAGATTTAGGAAATCAAATGCTGAGAGATTTTTCAGATCAATTGAAAAGACCGGGCCGAGCAGCTTAAATCCGTCTACCGACATCTGTTACTTCTGCACTATCAACATTTTTTACTTTAGAAATAATTTCTACTACCGGATCGAGTCCACCGGCATCGTCAGGGACAGAAACGGTAACATTCAATCCTCTCAATCCAAAAGCAATCGGTTTGACTTCAATGACTCCTAGTTTCACTGGTGGTTTAATGACACTTTTGATATCTTTTTTCATCTGCTCTAGTTTACTATCATCGATAACGCCACTGGGCATCACTCGAATCAATGCAATAACTTCTCCCATGATTCTTCACCTTTGTTTATGGTCCGGTATATCCACATTTTGAACACGTGTATTTTACACTCTGTTCTCGGCAACTGTTGCATCGCCCGATAATCTCATCACATGTTGGGCAAGGGAAGGTTGCAGCTCCTTCTTTTAAGAGTCCCCTTCCACATGAGACACATCGTTCTGCCTGTTTCATAGGATGTGCTGATATACATATCTATTATTAAAAGGTGACGATGAAAAAGGATTTATTCTTCATGTCTTTTAACAACATCCAAGGAAAATGAGACAACCGATTTAAAAATCCGATATTGAAAAATGGCACCAACAATTAATCCTAGGTAGTAAGTCACAAATCGGAACAGCAAGACAAAGACGCCAAGCAGAGAGGAACTAACAAAGAGACTATACAGGGCTGCAGTCCCTCCTTCAGAAATGCCTGCACTTCCTGGGGTGGTAGGCATCATGACGACAATAATGAGTAACACTTGTGATGCGGTTGATTCAATAAGATGTGGTCCTAACCCTAGTCCCATGAGCAGGAGGGGCGGTACTAACCAACCGGTTACCCAAAAAAGTACCGTAACAAGACTTGCAATGAAAAACGTTTTTTTTTCATCTCTGAGAAAAAACAACATGCTACTATGAAAGTTATCAACTTCAGTTCCAATTCGTTCTATTGTCATCTCTGTTCTTTTCTTATTTTTAGAAAATCTCTCTAGTTTTTTCCCAATAAACGTGAGAAACTTTTTCGTTTTTTCTGGCTGTAACAACACATAAAAAAAGATGATGATGGCAATGATGAAAACAGCAACAGCAATGGAGATGGCTGTCTGGAGTGGGCCAATGTCAATATAGTTACGCAATATTAAAAATGCAAAGGGAAAACAAAGAACTAGAAAAATAGCATCAATTAATCGTTCACCTAATACTACTGCAGTTGCACTGCCTGTGCTTAATCCATTTTTGTTCAACAAATAAATGCGAACAGGCTCTCCTCCCGCCATCGATGGCGTAATATTGGCCAAGAACAGATTAGCAAACACAATTTTTGTTGATTCCCACAGCCCAATCTTTGTCGACGTTTCAATGGCATCACTCAAAATTTTTATTCGTAATCCCCACAATATCCAATACACAAACTCAATGGCTATCGCAGCAAGAAAAAATTCGTAGCGAATGGTAGTAGTAGTCAGATAGGTAATAGTTTGTGCATCTAAGGTAAAATATAAGATAACAACAATAATGGAAATGCTCAGTGCTAAACTGATAATGATGGGAATTTTAATCGTTTTTTGTTTTTTTACTATCTCCACGTGAAAGGTAAAATAAGAAAGCTATTTGGTTCTTGTGGTTTAATTATGGCTGACTCATTACTGCGTTACAACAAAATTGGCGAGCTCCCCTCTTTCAAAGGAAAACTTGAAGGTACCATTTTTTTGTGAAAGCTCCTTACGATTATTGCCAAATGAATCACTGACAAACACCTTTTTAACTGGTATGGCAAAAGTAAAGGTTACCTCCCTTTGCTGCCGGTTAGGGTTATAGCATCTCATCAATAAACCATCTTTGTGAGGAATGAGAGCAGAAACAATGATGCCATCGATATCTTTTTTAAACAAAGAAATGCTGGGTTTATCCCCTGAACCATTGATGGGTTGTACATGTATTGGCATAGCAAATTCCCATCCCTTCCTTACGAGCTCTTGCGTATCTTTGATATCAAGCACTAATGAATAGGAAAAAGTATGTAATCCCCGCTCCCAGCATAATGCCTCTCTGAAGAGTTTTGTGTATGCACGGAGATGAATGCTCACATCCATGGTACCAAAGCCTTGCGATTCTCCTTCTGTTGCCCATTCTCTAAGAAGGAGATGATGAGCCGGGTACATGGCCCATTCAGCAATATTCAAGTGATGTTTGATGTGTGAAAGTGCGTTTCGGATACATCCTCCCAGAATTCGAGCATGTGTAAGACACCAGAGAAGCAACTGGGGAGGGAAGATTGACACACTTCTCAATACCGTGAGTCGGCAGACGCTCCCCTCAAAGGCATGGCTTGGTATACCTCTGTTAAGAATGCCTATAGCGTAGTGATCGCCTTTATACATCACTGCATTTTGAACTGCCCACATGCCGTCTGCTTTTTGTACAACATCAAACGGTTCTTCTCCAAACCATGATCCGTTAAAGGGGAAGGGAAAACACACATCAATTCGCTTATCTTTTCCTTTAAAATTGATGTGAGTGGTAAAATCTACTTGTTTTTTGTTCGCATAAAGAACGACATCTTTTTCAATGTCAACAAATGCATTTCCTTCTTTCATGCAGAGAATTCCAACTTGTGGAGTTTTTTTCTTGATTTCTATGCCTTTACAATGGAGTCGATGGCCATTCCCAGTACCTACTGTTGTCCAGAGATTTCCTACATCAGTCTTGATATCAATGTTGTTTCCCCCACCACTAATCACGTCTAGGTTCCTTTCTTTATCATACACACGTATTGTTCCTGAACGCTCGTCGCAATCCACTCGCACAACTCTGTTTTCTAGTGAATGTGAGGAAACGTTGACAGTGTCCACAGTAGCCGATGAGGTAGGTACTGGCACAACACCGAGCGCAGGAATCTTAACCTGGTTCCATCCCTTTTTTGTCTTTACCCATTCCTCTCGTGTCCAATTTAACAGATTGAACACAACGTCTTTTTTCCCCTTCAAGGTTCTTTCTAAAAAACATGTCACTTCTGATTCACAGTGATCAAGTATCTTTTCTACCACATCATACCGTTCGAGGGATTTCTGGTACACGCGATCGGTACCTGTTCCGCAGATAGTATCATGAAAATCCCCCTTTAGAAGTTCCCACCATGCGGTTTTTATCTTCTGCGCAGGAAAGGTGTTTCCGAGGATCGTTGTAAGTGAAGATAACTTCTCAAAGGAAGTTAGTCGATGTTGCAGTTCTCGAGATCGTTTTTTTAACTGTTCCCGTGAGGAATAACATCCAGTGAATACGGGGTTAAATTCTCCTTGTATCTCAGGAAGCGTCTGGTGTTCTACTGCTTCAAAATATCGTGACGGGACAGAGAACTGGAGCTGAGTGTCGTGCTCGTTATTCCAGTCCTTTACAAAATCAATCCATTCTTCAAGCGGGAGAGTAAAATCACCACCAAGGGGGAACATCAGATAAGGAACCGGTGATCGTTTCCCCTCATATCGAATTCTCGCGTCGATTTCTTTGAAAAACTTCTCTTTTGTAATGTTGGACGATAACATCGATGGATCAGCACATAAATAATGTGCAGCCCACCAGTATGTAAGTAACTCCTTTTCTCCAGACGGATCCTTCCACCAAAAGAGCGTAGGGTGGTTTTTATTATAGGGATTCACGCCACGAGAAAAAACAAAATATCGAAAACCAAGAAGGGAAAATATCTGTGGTACCTGGGCGGGATGCCCAAATTCGTCTATCTCCCAGCCGACCTTTACCTCATAATTAAAGTGCTCTTTCACCCATTGCTTTCCTTGGAAAAATTGTCGGATTAGTCCTTCCCCGGTAGGTAAATTTTCATCGGGAGCAACCAGTCCGCCACCGACCAATTCAAGTCTCCGTTCGTCTAAGAGTTGTTTGAGTTCTTGCTGGCGATTTGGATTTTGCTCGAGAAAATATTTGAGAGGCAATACCTGGTCGATAACATATGTAAACTGTGGACATTTTTGTAATAACTCTAATGCTTTTTCAATGATAATGCAGGCATCTTCTTCGTGGTAGGGCTCTTCTTTCCACCATTCAAAATCAAAATGAAAATGGGGGATAAGAAAAACGTTAGTGATTTTCATACTCAGATGTTCTTTATCTTGTAATCCTTATTTCTTACTTTTGTAATAAAATCTAGATATATTATTAATAATAAACCTTATGTGGTATCGCTCGTTATCCTGGCCTTACACGTGAAGCATATGAACCCGCTACCAAAACGAAAATATCTGAAAACGTTACAATATGCTTTTCAAAATCGATTAGCAGGTGAAACCATCTATCCTTTCTATGCTTCTTACAAAGTAACCCATAAGTGCAACCTTCGCTGTAGTTTCTGTAACGTTTGGATGGAAGACACGCCAGATCTTGCCAAAGAAGACGTGTTTACTGTGTTAGACAATATAGGTAATTCAAGTATTGTTGTTCTCAGCCTTGAAGGTGGTGATCCACTTGTCCGGAAGGATTTGGGAGAAATTTTAGAATATGCCTATCAAAAGCCGTTCATCCTCTTTTTCACTACGAATGGGCATCTTTTAGACAAACGACCAATGGAAGAGTATGGAAAACATATCGATTTTCTGCATATTAGTATCGATGAGGGGCATGGCAATCTTGAGTTCCTTGAGCGACTGGAAGAATTTCAAAGCTATGGACCAGAGATATGCATTCAAATTGTAGTGACCAAAGATACGCTCGATGCACTTGAAGCTAAAGTGAAACGTGTGTACGATGTTGGTGCACGAACGGTTGTGATGCCTGCATGTCATTTAGACGGTACTGATGATTATTACCCCGATCCTGCACATTTTCGAGAGGAAATTATTCGTCTGAAAAAGAAATACAAAAACACCATTACCACTCCAAAAGGATTTCTTGATAATATCAACAAGCCCCACGGATGTTCAACTTCTTCTGTTATCATTGATTCAGATGGTGGCCTTTTCTATCCCTGCCGAACGGTTGGTAAACGACGATATAATTTTACCGAAGGATCATTCATGGGATTCTTGAAAACCGATGAAGCCAAGAAAGCTCGACAGGAGATGAACGCATGCGTAAGATGCTGTGGATGGTACCAATATTTTGCTACCGATGTCTTTGCCTCGCCAAGTACGATTCTTTCTTCGTTAAGTCCGTACCTTTTTAAGTGACCGTTTAGAGGCAGCGACCCTCTGATAGAGTGCTTCTAGTTGTCTGGCAACTTCATCCCAACTATATCGGTTAACAATGAAGGAGTGTGCTTTCTTACCCATTGCTTGTGCCTTTTTTTTATCTAATAGAAGAGCATCAATCGCTCCAGCTAACTCTGATGGTGTTTCTTTTGTAAGGAGTACTCCCCTTTCTTCTCCTAGCAATTCTTGAGCCATTCCTACATCAGAAGAAATAACAGGTAGTCCACAAGCCATTGCTTCACCGATCACCAACCCCCAACTTTCTCCACGTGAAGGTAAAACAGCAATATCGGCCCCCCGTGCGTATTCTAACAGTTCATCATCTGGCAGATATCCTGGAAAGAGGACATTATTGTTATCGCCAGCTAATGTCTGTAATTTTTTTAAATCAGGTCCCTTACCAATAATGGCAAGCTTCGCGTGTGGTGTTTTTATTTTCTTGAATGCATCAATGAGCAACGCGATATTTTTTTGGTATCCTAATCGACCCCAATACACGAGCAAATGTTCACAATCAAGCTTTTTTTTGATGGATGATGGTCCTGGTGAAAATTTGTCTGTATCAATGCCGTTAGGAATCATCACCAGCTTCTTTTCGTCAATGCCCCATTGTTTGTAGATGGGCAGATATTCGTTGTTGACACAGACAATCATATCAACATGCTTGGCAATGGATTTTGTTATCCATCTGATGATTGATTTATAGAGAGAAGCAACAACGCGATTTCCTTTGAAGTCTATCACATAGTGAGTAGTCATAATCTTTGGGAGTGTACTTTTTCGTAATAACGCTCCCCCAAAAGTAAACAACGGATTGTGAAAATGCAATAGATCGATGTTTTTTTCTGCAATCACTTGTCGTACTTTTTTGTACGATCCTGGTGCGGTTATAAAATATAGTTCCCAAAGAGAAATCATACAAGGGATATGAAAGAACGAGATTTTTCCATCCTTGTGAAACCCTGATAATTTCGAATTTCCTGTTATAATCAGTGACGGATGTTGCAATCGCTTCACCAGCTCAGCAACGTGAGTATACACTCCCCCCTCCTTGTATGTGGTTATTTCTGCGATGTTCATACGTATCAAGACGCTTGTCACTTGTTTAATTTACAGTTGCATGTTCAATATACGTCCAGTTTACCTCGTAGACTTCGGTCCAATGTAGTTCTTCCATATTTTCGCCAATAGTGGCATTCCGATAAACCAGTTCAAATGGTTGACGTAAAAATTTTTCATAGGCAACTTGCGATGTATCATTAGTCATATAGATGATTTGCCCAAATCCTACATGGACAACCTTGTCTTTCATAATGTCATCAATGACGATGTTGGTAATTCTGCTGTAGTTTTTCCCTGTTCCTTTGAGGTCATCGGCATAATCGCTCAAATTCTCAGCATCCCAAAGCAGAGACGCCTCATCAAGCGTCGTGTTGAATCCAACAGCTTCTGCCATTCTTGCTAGACGATGATCTGAGGCAATAACACTAGTATTCTTATCGAGATGTTCTTCCATCCATTCGATAACTGATAGATTTTCTTTGGTTATGCCTTCATATGATGCATTTAATGCGGTATGTGATGGATAGACAGATACTGCATTTGTTGTGATAAGCATAACAATGGCAACCGCATAGACAAGTTGACGTTTATGTAGCACGCTTCTTCCAGATGTGCCGAAACTTGGCATATGGTTGTGTAGAACCCTTTGTCCCCATTTTGACAGCGATTCGTAATGGAGGTTTAAAAAAATCCCTCGCATGCCATAAACGGCAATAATGCTTAGAGGCACCATAAGATATTCAAGGTGTCTATGGGGGTATAACCCTCCACTATTATTTGTTACTAATCCGTAGGTAAATGAAAGAATGATTGCCAATAGCCACCCGCGGATAAAAAATCCGTTTGGTACGAAACGAGTGTATCTAAACCCCGCAACACCAAATCCAATCATCAGCAACAAGGGTATGGAGTACAAAATTGACAGTGGAGTAAAACTGAAGTTTGTCCAAGGCATCTTAACGACAGAAAAAATACCCATTGCTGTGAGACAGATGAATAATGTAACCAAAAACCTGCTTATGCATGATCTGAATGT
>Ga0180434_10000771_pt1 | contig 46834 bp, 33 predicted proteins | sample SS_ome_7_FD_132453 | JGI IMG/M metagenome (GOLD analysis project Ga0180434, IMG submission 132453) | Hypersaline lake sediment archaeal communities from the Salton Sea, California, USA - SS_1_D_2 metaG | ecosystem: Environmental > Aquatic > Non-marine Saline and Alkaline > Hypersaline >... | reverse complement strand
TCGTTTAGGAGTTTGACAGCCGTTAGCCTTCGATTGCCTTCAAGGACCGTGAATCGTCCCTTCTCCTCCTCGTCGCGCACTACCATGACCCTGTCCGCGGGATTCAAACCAAAGCATGCGATATCTTTTGCAAGTGCCGCGAGCTTCTCCCCAATTCTTCCGGTCCCAGATGTCATCCATTCGATGACCTCTCTCTGGGAGGCGAACTCAGGATGCCTTGGGTTAGTTGGGTCCAACTTGAGCCTGCTCAGCCGTAATTGCTCGTCTCGATACTTCGCCATAGCATTCTCCTATTCTCATAATGGAGCTCTCGTACAGTGTAAGGCGCCCTGCCAGGCTAGCTTCGCTTATCTGGCAGAGCAAGACCACTATTACCTAGCGAGAGTCACTTGTTAGGTCCACGGCACAACCCATTCTGAAAATAGCGCTGCACAATTCCGGCCAAAGGTCTTCCTATCTCGTGAATTGTATCTCGTATTGCGCTTTCGAAACCCAAAAATAACATACATGCCCATGATACGCACTCAGCGTTGTGCCACTGCGCACATTGTTCGCTCTTCCGTTATACTGCCTGTGGACCCACATCTATTCTACGGTAGACGCGTATAGCGGCAAGGACATTTCTTGTAAAAACTCCTTCAAACATGAAGACCATACTTCCGCCTAATCGACAAGCTGTCTCAATCCGTGTAATGCGTGGTTACCCTCTGTGCCAAAAACAGGCCGGCCATGCGCACGCAAAAAACTGTGCCTCCTATGTTCGGCTCAAAGGTGTCGTACTCCGCTGCTTCCGGGGCATATCTTCATCGTTTGAATACAAATACTCGCTGTCCACCACCCCATGTAGTACTATCGGCGATTTGGCCAATCAACATTAGTTTGAAGTGCGAAAATATACGAATATGGCCGTGCCCGGAATGGCGCTCGTTTTTTGCTTGTATTCGGCTGTCTGAGTGGGTACACTCAGCGTGCACAGTTTCATAACGAACAACTGAAAACCATAGCAAAGGGGAAAGTCATGATGGAAACGGACCTTGTACATCGACGCCAATTCTTGAAATCCACCGCGGCCGCGGGGGTCGGATTGATCATCCTGCCCAGCGGCACAGTCTCCGGCGCCAACGCGGCCAGCAACAAGCTCAATGTCGCGCTGGTCGGTGCGCACGGCCGGGCGACAGCGCACTACAACGCGATTTCCAGCGAAAACGTCGTGGCCCTGTGCGATATGAACGAGAAGAACCTGGCCGCCGCCGCCAAGAGGTTCCCGAAGGCGAAGCATTATATCGACTGGCGCAAGTGCCTCGAGCAAAAGGACCTGGACGCCGTGATTTGTTGCACGACGGATCATACACATGCGTTCGTCGCCAATTGGGCCATGAATCGCGGCCTGCACATCTACTGCGAGAAGCCGCTCGGCAACAGCGTGGAGGAGACACGCGTGGTCCGCGCGACCTATCTGAAGAACAAGCACAAGCTGGCCACGCAGGTCGGGACGCAGCGTCATGCCAACCCGAACTTCAGCCGTGTACGCGAGCTGATTAAGGATGGGGCGATTGGTGAGTTGAAAAGCGCGTATGCGTGGGGCAATCGTCAGATTCGCAGGCCCGGCTACCCGCCCGCTAAAGGTGAGCCGCCGGAAACCATTCACTACGATTTGTGGATCGGGCCGTCGCCGTTCCATCCCTACAACCCGGTATATTTCTCCGGCCGGCCCGGCGCGAATTGTCTGAACTGGAATATGTACTGGGATTTCGGCAGCGGACAGGTTGGTGACATGGGCAGCCATACCATGGACCTTGCGTGGAACGCGCTCGACGCCGAGCTTCCGACGACGGCCGAGGGCAAGGGCGATAAGTTCAACCCGGAAGTCACGCCGGTTGAGATGGAGACCCATTTTGATGTCCCCGCCAATGACTGGCGACCGGCCATCCGTGTAAGCTGGTACCAAGGCGGAGCCATGCCGCGGTCGCCCAAGGGCTATGTTGACCTGAACAAGATCGGGCACGGCGCGATGTTCAAGGGCAGCAAGGGTTTTGTGGTGGCGGATTTCGGTTCTCGCTTGCTGCTGCCATACGGCAACGATGCGGATTTGACGTATTACAACAGACGCGACGAGGACGAGGTCATCCCCGACATGGGCCACTTCCAGAAGGAATGGACCAATGCCTGCAAGGGCGACCTGAAGACCTCGTGTGACTTCGACTATGGCGGCAAGCTGATCGAGATGATGCTGCTGGGTCTGGTTGCCTATCGTGTCGGCGAGAAGCTCGATTACGATGGAGCTACGGGCCGCGTCACCAACAGCAGCGAAGGCAACGATTTGCTCAGCCGCAAGTACCGCCGCGGCTGGACCCTCAATGGGTAAGGCAACGGCAGGCCAGGCTACACGGGCCTTTCTGCGCGAAGCGTTTTGTTCAGCCGGATCCGCGCTCAAAATCACAGCCCCGCGAGAAAAGGTATCTTGCCGAATGGCGTGACCATCCGCTTCTGCAATTGAATCAGAATCGGCGTTGATGTGTAATGGCGGCGATGAGCTTGTCGAGGTCGGCCGGGTAGGGCCACGCAATGTGCGAACGTTTTGTCCAGCGTCCTCTGCCCCTTCTGATAATGGTCCTCACCGCTCTGGCAGGTTCACTGTGCTCGGATAGTGCTGATAGTGGTTTCAACAGCTTGAGAATCAGGGACGCGTATGCTTCAAGGTTGTGCACGCACTCGTTGTCTCTGATTGCCCAGACGGCGGACCCGTTCTTCGGATAAGAGTGCAATCTGCCGGTGGCAGCATCCCAGATTGTATCCAAAAGCGCTCTATATTCTCGGATGCCGGTGTTGTTTATGTGGCATTGAAATTCTTGTCCGGTGTTTGTATGGAAAGTGAATTCGTGTTTCTGGGGCCCGTACAGCACAACGAGTTCGCCCCTTAGGTCATTTGGCAGGTCTTCGAATTTGCACTGCTCCGGAATACTGTGTCTGCGACACGGTCCGCGAGCGGATGCATCCCAGAGAAACTCGACGCGCAGCTCCTTCAGATACGAGCATAGAACTTGCAGGCGCAGGTGCGGGTATTGTTCGGCCTCGTACTCTCCCAGAACAGCAAGTAGCTCGTACAGCAGATAGCCAGCCAACTGTTCGCTGCATTCTTTGAATGTAATCCTGTAATCCTGCTTTTTCGACCACCGTTTCTTTTCGTCGCCAAGAGAAGCGCAGAACTTGGCGGCATCTTTTAGGTCCGTTGTCACCTCCAGCGCCTGTCCCCATGTTCGCAATCGTTGCTTTGCATCTTTGCCGGTTTTGGCAGAGGCGGCTTTTTGCAGATGGGCAAGGTCAAGCTGCGACAGATCTTTTAGCCGGCGTGACTTGCCGATGATGTCCGGATCTATTTGAGACAGCTTGCCAAGCAGGGCCGCACCGCTGGAACAAACATCACGGAACGATGCCCGTGTCTCGACCGTGCCCCAGGGGTCAAGTTCATCACAGCGTACAACCTGTTCCTCTGCTTGCTCAAGAAGCTTACTTAGCTGGGACACTTTTTCTGTTTCCGTCATATTCGCCAATCACCTATATGTTCTTGATCCTGCACACCAGTATGAATGTGCTTTCACTTGGCTTCTAACAGTACTTCCACAGCACACAAAATGGGAGCGTGGTCTGCGGACGTGGCTGCCTCATCATTTGGAGTCAGTTCTATTTCCAAATCGCGCTCAACCCCAACACCTGTGAATTCTCGTGATACAGCTCTGCGGACACCGCCGGCCTCTTTTGCCACGTCGAAGTCTTCAAGTGCCTTTTCTCCCTGCAATGTAACATTAAAGATGCGTTGGCCGGGTTGCTCATCTTCCAACTCCGCGAAATGCAGCCGAACTGTGTATTCGGCGGGGCCGTGCTTTTCATCCCGCAGAGCCAGGGTGCATCGCTTCAGACCTCGCCCACAGGACGTAAATGCCCACGATTGGTCCGTCGCAGAGACAGGTTCAGATTCGCTGCTCCGGCGGAGGTATCCGCCGCCTTCGAAGAACTCCGTCTGCACATCAAGGTCGAAGCCCATCGCCGCTCTGTTCGACGGCAGCGCAGGCCGGGGATACCCAAACCACATTCGGCCCTCGTCATCGCGTCTGTCACCCGGGGCACCCAGGTTGACCGCAAGGCTTCGCACCGGTGTGTTGCTTCCATCAGCGCTGTAAATAGTCCACCGCTGGTAGTCCGGGCGTGGCTCGAGTGCAACGGAACAGACGATAGGAAAAAGACATATACAACCGGCGCTTGCCTCCGGCATAAGGGCGAGTCCATCGGCCGGGATGCCGTTAATCCAGCATCCGAGCCGGTGCCCGGCGAAATGACGAATACCGCTGTCATCGCGGAGGTCATAGTAGGCGGTCGAGCCGGAGCGCATCAAGAGCGTCCCGGGACACGCTGAAATTGCTCCGCAGTGATGACCCGGCCGCAAGAATTGCCACGGCGTTTTGGCATCCGTCAAAGGATGGCGGCGCATCTGCTGCTCGCCTGTCCTGATGTCGAACGCCCAGGGCTCGGCCAGAACGGTGTCCCCGATGATGAGGGGGCGGTGGCGATAGTTCGCATCTCTCGCCCATAGCTGGTCACCCGTATTGGCGCAAAGTGCAACAAGCCGTCGTCGGCTGAATTCGCCCGAAAGGAACTGGCTCCAATAGTGGCCGTTAGCGTTGGCCCCGCACAGGACCAGAATGCCGTTGTGGTACATCGCAGTCAACTCGCCTCCTCCGATGCCGATGTTGCTGCAATCGGTCACATCGACCGGCGTTTGCCAGACCTTCGCCCCGGTCTTGGCATCAAGAGCGGTGGCCATGCGCACATCGAGTTTCTTCAGTGCTGCTTCCGCTTTCTTGGCATCCTTGTCTTTTAGACTTGCCAGGTGTTTCTTGTCTTGCCCGAGCAATTCCCGGCGCTGCTCCGGAGTTAGAGAACTATCGACAAAGAATACCCAGCCATCTCCTATGGCTATGGTGAGGTTCACAATGTTTGTGCCGTTGTAGTTCCAGAGAAGCTCGCCGTCCGTTGAGTCGATAGCGAAGACCGAATCAGAAATGCCTCGCTCTGTCATTGTGCTGCCATGGAGAATGCCGTCAACGTATGCCAGATACCCCCACGCAGACGCGGTGCTGTCGGACGCGGAAGGCATACTATAGGTGGCCAGCGTCTGTCCTGTTTCCGCATCGAGGCGTAGGCATGTATCATTGACCGCGATGAAGAAGCTGTCTTCGCAGGCAGCGAGATTGCCGCACTCGTATCTTTTGAGCCGCGTGCGCATCGCGCCGGGAATGTCTCGCTTCCACAGGAGTGTGCCGTTATATGAATCGTAGGTCATCACGACGTTCTCGCCCTGGACGAACATGCGGCCATTGACGGCAAGCGGGGCGGCAGCAGCATCGTGTCGATTGACCATTGGGGCCGAGCCCGGCTCACCAAACCAGAGCAGTCCGAGCGGTCCGCCTACAAGTTTATCATCGCTGCACGCTGTGTTGCCCGGCTCGGCGTATTGATGTGTCCATTTTCCGGCCCCGGGTAGCGGCCCGCGCTTCAGTATCGCCCACAAGCCGTTAATTTGGCTTATTTGGCAGTGGCCGAGTCCCAAACCCTCCAACCAACGGGTCAGCTCGCTGGAAGACGGCGCGTTGGTTTGCTCCGGCAGGTTGGCCGGTCGTCGCCCCGGCGAAGCCGGGCTATGCCCTGACGAAGCCGGGACACCCAGACAGATAGTGCCGCCGCACGGCTTCAAGTGCCTGGCCAGCTTGTCAGGCTCACCAGGGATTTTTCCTGTTACCAGAAGGCTGTCAGAGACAATAAGATTGGCAAAGTAGTTCGAATACGGCAGCGATGAGAGTTCGCCCCGGTCGATAGTGACTCGGTGGCCGTACATCCCAGCCGCATCAAGGGCAGACCTGGCCGCGATTACCTTCTCTGGGTCCGGCTCGATTCCAATTACCTGCAGATCTGTGCGGCGGGCCAATTCCCAAGCCAATCGGCCCTTTTCTGCGCCGACAACCAAACAATACCCTTTCGTTACGCCGGTCTCCATTATGATGGCTTCTGCAGCGGCTTTGTAGATTGTTGTAAGCCCGTCTGCGGGATAAGGCTCGGCAAGGCGATGAGGGATATGCTTGGCAAACCCGGCCTCTTCGCCTGCTTGACCTTTCGAAACAAAGCAATAGATATTGCCCTTATCGGTGCTTACGTATAGGCGTCCATTGGCTACAGCCAGGCCGGAGGCCTTGCCGTCGACTTTTTCGCTCCAAAGGCTGTTACCATCGGCTCGGCTAAATGCGCAGACCTCATCCTGTCCGCCGGCGAGCACAACGTCTTTCGTGACAATCAGCTCTGCATCACAGTGCGTTGGTACCCGCCACTTAATTGCCGGGGCAACGTTGTCTCTGCGGTGGTGCGTGAGTTGGCTCTCGGCAGCAGCAAGTTCTCGTTTTAGATTGGCAAGTCTTTCTCCCTTTGCTCTTCGAACGTCGCTGCGTAACGCCTTGATCCTATACTCCAGAGAATTCTGACGCCTGCTTGCCTCGGCGTACTTTCTTCGGTCCATAGCGAGAAGTTCCCGGCCCGTCGCCATGTACGCCATGTTTTCTTCCACGGTAAGCCGCCGCCCGGGAAACCATGCAAAGCCCGTTTTGCCGGTCGATTGGTCGAGAGCGAGCAAGTGATTTTGCGTGCCGGTGTAGATTTGGTTGTCGGCCAATAATGCGTACGTGCCGCCGATGGCGCCTCCAGCCTGTTCGCCTCTCCAGCCGTACTTCGGATTAAAGATCAACTGTCCGCTTGCCTTATCGAGAGCCACGGGCAGTGCCCTGCCGGAAGGCGCAAACAGATGGGTCGCGCTGGCCAGCAAGTACCCCTGGGGCGATAGATCATCGCGGTAGGCGGCTCCTTGACTGATCCTATCGTTTCTCCAGATCGGCTTTCCATCGTCGGCTCCGACGGCGAGAAGGTAGACATTCTCGTGCGGAAAGATCCCTGCACCGAAATAGACGACCGGCTTCCCGCGGGGCGGGGTCCCTCCGTCATCGAGGAGCACGCCCGTTCGGACAGGCCAGCGGGAAATCATTCGGCCATTGCCAAGAAGCCTTTCATCCTTCGGTCCGCCGCGTTTTTTCCAGAGCAGCTCGCCGTCATCGGCCTTCAAGCAGTAGGCGAAACCATCATCAGAGCCTACGAAGAGCCGGTCTTTCCAGACAGTCGGTGCGAGACGAACGGGGCCGCCGGTGCAGAAGGACCAGATCTGCTCACCGGTGGCAGCGTCAAGGGCATAGACTTTGTCGTCGGCAGATGAGCCAAAATAGACGTGGTCACCTGCCGCAGCTACCTGGAACGCATCGTCGAAGCTCACCCGGTGACGCAGCAGGAAACCCTCCCTTGGACGCTCAGCCGGCGCAGACCACGCCGGCTGTGGAGGATGGACCGGCACGTGAATCCAACGCAGGTCAAGGGGCAACACCAACTTCGCAGATGTGCAGCCGGTACGAGCATTGTCGTGGCGGTAGGTCGGCCATTCACCGGCTTCGGCCACAGGGCACAAAAGAAACACACTCAACAGGATGTGGACCTTCAGATAACAATTTGCTGATTTCATGTCAAATACTCGCAATACAGAACTCAGGATGCACAAGACAGAACACAGTGTTGCGACCGTAAGGCAGCGCCTGACATCCCTCTTCCGCACTTGACGGCTGCGGCCTCACTGCTTGACCAAATTTGGCTCATCCTACCCGACCGGCTTTGCGCCTGCAAGTAAATCCCTGATATCCGTGATGCCCACACCGGGACCCTTAGGGACAGTGACGGCGCCGGCTCTGATCTCCAAGCGTGGGCTAAACCATCCGCCGTATTTCTCGATGCCTCGCTTGTATTCCTGATACGCGCCGGTATCGGGCCAGTAGGAGGCGAAATGCAGCATGTACACGAATCCGAAACCGCCGGAAATGTGCACCGTGGTCGGCATCCCCGCCAGCGCTGCCATGCGCGCCACCCGCGTGGAGCGAATCAGCCCGCCGTAATACTGCAAATCAGGTTGGACGATATCCACACCGCGGTCTTGTATCATCCAGCGGAATCGGCGCTGACTGTATTCCTGCTCGCCGCCGGCAATCGGTATGGTTAGCGCATCGGCGACACGTTTTGTGTCTCTTAGGTGATCGAAGGGGCAAGGCTCCTCGAAGTACACGGCACCGATGTCTTCCAGCATCCTGCCGACTTCGATGGCCTTCGGCGGGTCATACGAGCTATTGGCGTCAGCGTGGAGAGCGATGTCATCACCCAGCACTTTGCGAGCAAGTGGGATCAGTTTCTCCGTCCTTCCCGGCATGGCATCGGCGTTGTTGCTCATCCGTCCGCCGACTCTGAATTTGACGGCTTTGGCCCCCGTCTGCTCTATCAGTTTGGTCAGATACTCTGCCTCTTGTTCCGGGGTCGTGTCGCGGCGGCCGCTGGCGATATAGAAAGGAACCTGCTCTCGCACAGTTTTGCCGAGCAGTTGGCCGATAGATTTGCCTGTTACCCTGCCCATCATGTCCAAGAGCGCAAACTCCACCCAGGCCAGCGGGCACCACAAAGCCAGACCCTGGAGCTTGTAATTGCTGCGATACCGGTACACTTCAAAGAGGTGCGATTCGAGCTGCCGGGCGTCTTTGCCGATGAAATAGGGAATCACCAGCCTGTTCAGTATCGGATACAGGTACGCCGCTCTGGAATTGGTCACGGAAATCCCTTCGGCGCCGTCCTTGGACCTGACGTGCACAAAGTACTCTCGCCCTTTTTGCAGCAATTCAATGGACTGAATCCGCAGCGGCGAGTTCAAACCATCCAGTTGCAGAATCGGCGCAGCAGCAGCTTTGTCCAGGTCTTCACGAGTCACCGGGGATTTGTGTGAGCCGGCCCGTTGCTTAGTTGGAGTTGCTTGGCAGCGTTGTAGGACCGACAACGCGCCTGTACCGGCTGCCAATTCAAGAAAGTCGCGACGCTTCAAATTCATAATACGCCTCCTGTGTGTACATTCCTTAGGCTGTCTTCACGTTGTTTTTGTCACCCGCCCATCTTTGCATTTTGTTAGACTACCACGTCCACGGCGAATGTCCAAACGATTTCGGCTGTCTCCGGCAGGGGGACTGGCTACTCTTCGGCTCCGATGTTGCGCAGGAAAGAAGCGGTGCCGGTGTGGCTTCCGGCTTCATAACCTATATACATCCGGTCGGCGATCAATAATATGCCCGCTCCTGTCCGCCAACGCTTTGGAAAGGTCGATTTCAGTGACAGTGTACGTTTGACTTTCCTCTTCATTATTGCACACGACAGCTCCATCGGGACCGGTAATGAGTGACTGTCCCGGATGAGTAAATGCTATGAAGATGCCATTTTCGTAGGATCGGGTTCTCATCATACATAGATTCAAGTCCCCGTGCATCCCGTATGTCGGATTGAAAATTACGCGGGCCCCTTGCAGCGTCAGCGTTCGGGCTGTTTCCGGCCAGCGACGGTCCGCACATATCATCACACCGAATAGGCCGAAATCAGACTCGTATACATGAAGATGTTTACCTGGTTCGTACTTGTGGTCGTGCCTCTGAAGATGGAGCTTGTCGTATATTCCTGCGAGATCGCCTCGGCGGTTGTATATCAAGGCACTGTTGAATACGCCATCGTTTGCCTTTCGGGCACATCCATAGACCATCCATGCCTTGTTTCGTCTTGCCCAGGCTGAGGCCTGCCGCGTGTACTCAGACGTCAGAGGGTCGATTGCATATCTGGCCATATCGTCTTTCGTGACGGATTCTTCCGTTGCCACATACCCATCCAGAAAGCCCTCCGGTGTAATGACAATATCTGCTTCATCCTCTTGTTCGATACTTTGCAAGACTTCCATAAGCTTTTTGTGGTTTGCTACCGTCTTGCCTTTATCCGGATAGACCTTTACTTGTGCCAAACGAATTCTGGAGATATCCATTTTCGCCTGGTCTCTGGTTTTTGCCTCTTCTGTGCCATGGCCACTATTAGCTGCCGCAGTCTCAGCCGTGAGCTGATACGTCCCGATACTGATGGTTCCGGCGGTCTTGATAAATTCTCGCCTCGTTTGTGTAAGCATGACGATTCACCTTTGTCTTTAATCTGTATTCGCGATTTGGATATGCTCATCTTGCACGCTGAGCGTCTCGCAATAGATGATAGCATAATTAGCCGCGATCGGGGGAAAAGAGTAGCAGCCAAAAAGTCAAGTACGTAACAGCGTTAGGAGCGACGGTTGAAAGACGGCCTCACTCATGCTTGCTACGGCGTGACGACAACGCTTTCAGTCTCCAGGATATCGGCAATTTTCGCTATGGTGCTGGCGTGATGTCCGATCCCCAGCGCGAAGTGGTGCGTGGGTCCTTCTGCTACCCAGCGTTTAAGAAAGGTCCGGACATCCGGCTTGAAGAATCCCCTGGTATTGGTATTGCCGGTGGGTGGAATGGGGCCGCGAACGCTTTCGCCCTCGGCAAGGATGAATTTGAACCGCCCGCCGGTAGTGACGGAGATGCTCAGCATGGTCATCGGACCTTCCTTGACCTTGAACTCGACACCGGCCCCGGAGCCCGGTTTGCCGTGATACTTCGACAGGCTGCGCAAAATGGGTTTGCCCTCGGCGATGTTGATATGGTGCGGCCCATCGTGCCCGACCAGCACGAAGCCCTCGTTGAAATCGATGGGGTGAAATTCCGCGAAGCTGCCCCCGATATCCAGGCGGTCCATGATCATCATGGCGATACAGGTTTTCAAATCGGACTCAGCGCACATGGGAAAGCCCGCGGCGGTAAGCAGAGAGTTGCCCACGATCAGATTGGTGACGAGCTGGCGCATCGGACTGTCTTGCTGGCCTTCGTAGTAGTAAGCCAGGCCGTCCAAGTCGTAGGCATCGATGAATTTATCCAGGGCCACCGCCACCCGGGCGGCAACCTGGAGGTCTGCATCGGTCAGTTTCTCCGTGATGGGGTCGGATTTCGGATCGGGCGTATCAAAGAGGTCAAGAATCTGTGCTTTTTTAGCCTCAATTTCTTCTTTGGTGACCGTGCGCTGCAGCTTGAGAAGCTCGTCGGCCTCCGTCTGAACGATGTGACAGCCAAACGCTGCAGTCAGCGCTGTCTGATCCGTCTGCATGTCCAGCATGTGTTCGATGGGATGACCGAAATGACCGATCCGGGCACGTTTAACGTCGTGCAGAACCTTGGCGATATCGCACCATTCTGCGATTTCGCCCTCTGCCGTCGGGTCATCGTCGAGAGTGCCCAGGACAACGGGCGGCGGCTTTTTGCCCATACGGATGGCTACGCCGGTGAATTCAGGCACGGCACAGAGATCATCATTGCACAACTGCATGTAGGTGGAGGCCCTGGAATAGTCCAGAGCCTTCAAGGGCTGAAGCGCGACCAGGACCAGCGGAACATCCAGCCCGCGAATGAGGACGCCGAACGATGCCGACGTGGCGTAAGTGAGCATGTCGCAGAATACCAGGTCAAGGTCCGCGGCCTTGAGCTTCGGCAAAAGGGCATAAGCCGAAGCGGCGTCGTCTACGATGCCGAAATTTGTGACCTCCACCTCCTGGGTCTTCACCCGGTTGACGAAGACATCCAGCTTGTGCCTCAGCTCGTCCAGCAGGCCGTCGAACTGGGACCAGTATGTATGAAAGCCAACTCCGAAAATGCCGATATTGGCTGTTCTTTTCTTTCTTCGCTTGATTTTCATGTTCTTTGCTCCCTCTTTGTTCTCAAAAGTGTGTCCTTCAACGCAGCTTCAGGAGGCGCCGAAAAGAACAGGCTGGCTATGGCTGCCGCGATGAAGGTGGGAACGATGGTAAAGGCGCCGAACCACCATGTGGGGATGTCCGTGAAGATCCAAACGGCGGCGAGGCAGAGAAGTCCGATGGCAAGCCCTATCAGAACACCCGGCAGATTCACGCGCGGGATCAGCATTCCCAGCAGATAAATGGCCAGCAACATGCCCAAAGAGGTTCCAGCGATGGCCGTGATGATTCCAATGACGGTGTCGCCGAGCACGGGGACAAAAACAGCCGCACCGATGACCGTTGCGCCGAGTATGGCCGCGAGAATCCGGCTGACGCTTAGGGGCAGTTTCTTGCCGGACAGCCAGTCGTAGACGATGACCGATGTCACGCCGTTGATTCCGCTGTCTATCGTGCTCATCGCCGCCGCAAACAGGCCGGCCAGGATAAGCCCCACCAGCCCCACTCCGGGCAATTGCGTAGAAACGAAATAGGGCAGAATTTGATCCTCCTTCGCGAGCTCGGCACCGGCAGCCGGCAGACCGGCACCGCCCGGCTGGCTGTAGAAGGCGAATAGCGCCGTGCCGACCAGCAGGAAAAGCAGGCCCAGCCCGGCGTTGATGACGGCACTGAGGACCACGACGCCCCGTCCCCTCGCCAGGGTGCCGGCGCAAACATAGCGCTGGATCATGTTTTGAGAAACCGCGTAACCGGGCAAGTACATGAACAGACCGAAAGCGGCGGCTGTGAAGACCGTGTTTCTGCCCGTGAAGTTTTCCCGTGCGAGCAGATTGGCGTCGAGGTGAAACATCTGGAACTTGTTGTGCCGCGTTGCAATCGCCCCAAAGCCCGACCACCCTCCGTCGATGCGGCTTATAGCTAAGAACATGACTATCAGGATTGCTGAGCCGAGCACGACCGCCTGCAAGACATCGGTCCAGATTACCGCCTTCAGCCCGCCCATGACGGTATAGATGGTGGCGAAGGCGCCGATGCCGACCAGCGCCCAGAAATACTGGGCCTGGCTGAGGCCCATCACGGTCTGCACGGTCAGGGCCACGGCGTAGAGCATGGTGCCCATCCAGCCGATGGCGTATACGCAGTAGAGGCCCGAGCCGATGCGCTGTGCGGGCAGACCAAACCGCCGGCCCAGATACTCGTATCCACTGCTGACTTTGAGTTGGACGAACATCGGCACAAAAACAAACCACAGAATCGGCGTGATGACAAAAGGGATGAACAGGATGGTCAGGTAGAAGCTGAAGTCCTGGTAGGCCCCTCGTTGAGGAAGGCCCAGGAAGGAGATGGAACTGAAACTGGTGGCGAACATGGAGACCCCGACGACGAACCAGTTCATGCGGCGGCCACCGACGAAATAGTCTTCATTGTCTTGTTGTCCTCTGGCGCTTTTGACGGCCAAGCCAATGACCACCGCAAGGTACGCGATGCAGACGCCCCAATCAATAACATTCAAATCCGTCATGAAGTTGAGCACCAACAGTAGAAATCAAGTCAAATGTATTTCTAGCACAAACTGACCGTTTGTCATTGTCGTGCTGAGTCGACAGGCGAAGCATCTGGCCTTAGCAATACGCAACTGTATTCGTCCTGGGCCAGATTCTTCGCTGCGTTACGCTCAGAATGACAGATAGCTATAGGCCTCTACCTACACAAAAGCTAAGACTATGATGACCATCAAATCGTTCAGTTTGACCTCTATGATAGTACTTCGTTGATTCAAGCCGGTTACGGAAGTTACTTCTTCGTAAACTCGATGCAGGAAATAGATCTGCGCGGCAAAGTTACTTTGAGGTTATTTGCCCCGCCGTGAATCTGCCTTTGATGTACTCGAGCTATCTGATTGTCTTCGCCGGCTCGGGGCGTATCGTTAAGGCGCCCTTCAAGCAAATAGTGTGTCGCGCGGCTCTCGAGCGCATCGAACTCGGACACGTCAATCTTTATGTTAATTGCATCATGAAAATGGCGATTAATTGCATGGAAATAGACGGCATTGTCATCTCTGGTAGCCAATGCATCGATGTAAGCAATCTGCTTTGCCGGTGCAATGCCACCCATGCGATATGGCTGTTGATATGTCGGCACGTTCTTGCTGGCGGTGGCCAGCAGTCTGCCCCCGTGATGCTTCGAATAGAACATGGTGACTTGGCCGGTGGGCATGTAGAACGCAGGAACCTTGCCTTCGGCATCCGCGCGTATGGCGGTAATGCCCCAGGAGTTACCTGCCAGCATGGATTGGCAGCCGAGCTCGATTACATCTGCCGCCCGCATAAAGGCGTGCAGATACGCGGCGGCACCGACGGCCTTGGCAAAGCTCCCATCCAAGGCCGGCTTGAGCCCGGTGTTTGCCCACCAACCATTCCAATTCCACTCGGTTACAGCTACTTTGTAGCCTCGATTCCGGGCAGCATCAATTCCGGGGTGCGTGAGAATGGATTGACCGTCCCCGTCAAATTGCGGCAGGGCGGTCCAGGCGTACCAGATTTCATTTGGGGAAAGTGTGTCGATTGGAATTTCTTTGCCGCCGCTCGTCACATCGCTGATGCGCCAGGGACAGTAGAAATGTGTGGCGAAGTGCGATATTTCATTCGTAAGGTGTGCTTGTACCTTTCCAACAATCCCGGACATATTGCCATCATGCCCATCTACGATAATGTTGATAGAAGGATCGACCGAACGCATCATCTCAATGTATTCAGCAAGACACCGGACATAGAAATCAGGACCGGTCTCGGGCAAAAGCTGCATCAACTCTCTCACAAAAGCCCACGTTTCATTGCCGATCTGAAAGTACTTCACGCGATAGGGCTTGGCCCGGCCGTTCTTGGCCCGAACGCAGGGCCAGTCATACATGCCGTCCGGAAGCTCCGCTCCAACGGGTGCGTTGCAGTAGGCGACCAACGACGCCGCGTGCATCGCAGCTTCTTTCAGAGGCTTCTTCTTGAGAAGAGCATCCCGAAAGTTGACTACTAAGATGACTTCCGCATCAATGTCTTCGCAAAGCTGGAGGCACTCATCGTAGCCGAAGTTGTTGGTGACCTTATGGCCACGGTGGCCCGTACTGATAGGCCGCCGGCCTGCGCGTCCCGGAACGTTGTCGATCATGTCACGCCAGTCCAGGAAATCCACGTCCGTCCCGCCGGGGAACCTGATGATTGGGATGTGCATTTGCCGGATGAGTTCTAAGACGCGCGGCTGGAGCTTGTGAGTACCCGGAACGACTGCCCCTTCGACACCGATCTCGCCCCAACTGGGTCTCTCCATGAATTGGCCAAAGATGCGCGGATCAATCCGATGAATAACCTCTTTCTTTATGCTGAATGAGATGTCCGTAGTATTTGTGGCTGCATTTGCCGACACGATGGTCTGCCAAGCAAGACAATGGACAAGGAAGCATGAGACGGTAAGGCCGCGTGTACATGACCTGACGATGTCAGCGAATGCCATAGCGTATCCTTGCTTCTGAATCAGTCTTTTTATGATTTCGCTGTATTGTTGCGTTTTTTCGGTCTCTTCTGTGTTGTGGCAGCCTCCAGGCCGGGCGCCTTGGGGATAGCTGAGCCTGTAGGTGCTTATAGGTCTTGGATCGCCAAGCTTCACCTGATGCCGCCACGCACGGAGCAATATACCGATGGAACCACAGGGCAATCAATCACAAACTAACAATGAAACCACGTTCTTTGACCACCGCGCATAGCTTTGCTTGCTCTATATGAAAAACTCAGAATCTTAAAACTTTTTTGGCCTGCTGACGAAAAAGTTTTTGCACGCAGACTTGCTGATTATCGGGGCAAAACAGGGGAAGTTGCCTGCCATCGGGGAAACGAGTCAAGATGTCAATTTGAGATTATAAGGCGGCCAAGAAAAAATGAGCACCTCTGGAGCAGTTTGACGTTTTTGCCTAACTTATTGCCGCATGATGCGGTGACGATCAGGATGGGAAAAAGGCTCAAGATCGAATGCAAGTTCTGCCGATTTTCGATTGGGATCGAGATTGAAATATCAAGAGCGGCTCTACAAATGACCAGGGGGTCATGTCCGCTAAAAGTTGCGTTGCCCGACATAGAAGGATTGCACACAAGTCAGATCGTAATACAGGGCCCTGCAACGGAAGGCGGAAAGAATAAAGGAAAGGGCCGCGACTGATTCAATTTTCGCCCCTACGAGACAGTAGACGAGTATTCAAACACAACAAAAAAGTGGAAAAAGGGGTACTCTCGTAGCTGCTTTGTGGGGGCTTTTTCATTTTCCATTAAGTACGACCTGCCTCCAGACACCATATAGCCGGACTGAGCCGGTGGTGTAGCAGTATCCATCGTCATCGCTTGATTTTGTGCAGGCGCTCGCGCGCAACGCGGTCGATTCACGCGCGCGGATAGTCAGCTCTGTACTTTTCAAACGCACCGATAGCTTTGGGGATTCTTTCGTCGTGCAACACTGTACCGGCCTGGCCCGGTCATACGTTCAGTCATAGAACGGAAACAGCTTCTTGAGTTCTTCTTTTGAGGGCCGGCGTCCGTATTCACATATCTCGAAGGCTTCCACATGCTTAATCTCGCCGGCCTTTTCCTCGCCGTAGAATTCAATCAGCTTGTCGCGGTACCTATCGGCGTTTCTAAATCTTCTCATGCGGTTGGCCACAAAGCTCCGGCGACGTTTCTCCCGTTCATCCGGGTCTTTGGGAATTGGCACGACCCGCTCAAAGCCCCCTGTCGCCCAGAGGCTTTCGATCTGCGACTCAAGCTGCCACAGAGCATTGGCCTTCGTATCCACTACCTCATCAATGCTAACCACGATGTCGGCCTGGAACGGGTTGGGCTTCTGAAAGCGGTCCGCAGAATAGAGAAACAGCGGATTCCTGGATAACGGCTCCACGTCCGGACAATAGTGCGTAACCGTTACCATAAAGGCCGCGTCCTGCACGAGTATTCCAGTGTACCGATGGTCCGGATGATAGTCGTAAGGCCGGTGCGATATTACAATGTCCGCCTTCCAGTCACGAATCAGCCGCACAATCTTCTTGCGGTTCTCCAGAGTCGGCATAAGCTCACCATCATGGATGTCCAACACCTGCGACTCGTCGATGCCCAATATCTTTGCCGCCTCCTTAACCTCCGCTGTGCGTCGTTTGGCCAGCGGTCCGCCCGCCATCGTGGCGTGGCCGATGTCTCCATTCGTTGTAGACACGAATTTGACGTGGTGTCCCCGAGCGGCCCACATGACTGCCGTACCTCCGGCATCGAGCTCACAATCGTCCGGGTGCGCGCCAAAGACAATGATGCGGAGTTTCCCGTCGTCTGCAGGCCGGGCGAGAACCGGCCCGGACAGACAAAGCGCAAGTACCAGCGCAGTTGAACCCCATCGTGCCAGACTCCCTACTTTTGATGTTGACTGCCTTTCGATCCGTCCATCCATTTCCATGTACCTCCACTAAGACCGTTACTTCATTTCTATTTGTGCGTATCAATCATTCCCCGCATAAACTCTGCTGCCGGCTGGCATTTTTCTTTGCATCTTCGATGCTTAGCGTTTGTGGATACGAATACACTGGAGCAAGGACCCTTGTGTGTTTGTCCTTAGTGCGTATGACATCACAATCGACGAATTGCAAGATTAAGCGATTCGTTGCATTATGTGGGCCGTCAGGGCTGGGACGCAGAAGTCTCATTGATAGAAGTGGGAAGAAGCAGAGATGATGATCGGCTCTGACCGAAGGGGAGAAAAACGAAATGGTGCATCTCGTTCACGAAGTGCTTGTTCATCTTTCCTTTGCGTTCTTCTCATTTGCCAGTCGTGCTGTTCTTTTCGCAAATTGCAACGAGTAATGGAAGTTCATGACGGGGGAGAAAGGAGGTGCAAGGGCAAGCAAAAACGACGTGTTTTGTGTTTTTGAGATTGCTAATGCACTGCGGAGAATTATAAGAGTGTGAGATTTCAACAGGAATAAGGAGGACTAAGAAATGATTAGAGGTTGTGTACTTTCGATCGTAGTGATAATGCTGTTGGCACCGGTTGCCTTTGCCAGCATCCTGCAGGAGCAGGGTTTCGGGCTTGTCGCACCCAACTTCGTGTTCAGGTCCGGGCCGCAAGGCACCGCAACAGGTGGCAACACGGCGACAGTCGGCAACACCCAGACGGCGACCGACGTGCTTGGTACCGTCGCAACCCAAGGAGAGACAGGCATCCTGACCCAATCTGCCGCTACCGCGGGTGTGGGTGGCTGGTCTGATGTCACGCAAGCCGCATTGGCGGAAGGCGCGCAGATTCAGGGCAGTGCCAGCCCGCATACGCAGCTCCAGGAAATATCTACAACGCTCGCGCAAGACGCCCGTAAAGACCATGGGGCGGGCACGGCAACGGGCGGTCAGGGATTCGTCGGTGAGCAGGAGCAAACCATAGCCCAGGGCGCTTCTCTGACTACGGAATCGCAGATAATTGGTGCCGCTCAACACGGAACGGTTGCTGGCAGTGAGTGTTCCATAGCCAAGAGCGAACAAAACGGCCTGACCGTCGCCGCTGCCCAGGGCCAGACGAATAGCGGTTGCTGCGATGCCGCCTCCGCCTATCCGTCAAACTGGTAAGCCGATGGCATTTTTGATTACGTGACGGACTGGAGCTATTCAGAAAGTTAACGACAGGGCTTTTTCATGGCCCAGCCCGGTGGAGCCTTATGGTGAAGTCACCTCCTTACTGGTGGGGCGTAGCCTGGGGCTCCATATTTTTTAGCCGTGCAGTGTTCAACTATTGTCTGCCTGTTGCTGCGTTTGTGCTATTCGCTTGCTGGTACCGTCTTTTTCACCGGATCATACATCCGGACGCATCGTTATACCCGGCTCACAACTCATTGCTGTATATGACATCATAATTGACGAATTGAAACAATCCACGATTCCTTGCATTATGTGAGGCGTCGGGGCTGGGCCAAAGAAGTTTCATGGGTTGTATCTATCAGTAGAAATAGTAAGGAAGAAGACATGACAATCGGCTCTGACCGGAGGGGAGAAAAACTCAGAAGGCGTGTCTCGTTCGTCACGTCCCCGTCTGTTTTCTGTTTGTGTATTTCTGATTTGCCGACCGTGCTGTTCTCTTAGCAAATTGCGATAAGGCGATGGAAGCCCGTGATGGGGGGAGAAAGGAGGCGTAAGGGCAAGCAAAAACGATTTGTTTGTGTTTTTGAGATTGCTGATGCACTATTGATAATCACGAAAATGTGAGATTCCAACAAGAAAGTGTGAGATTCCAACAAGAAAAGGAGGACCAAGAAATGATTAGAGGTTGTGTACTTTCGATCGTAGTAGTCATGCTGTTGGCCCCAGTTGCTTTTGCCGGGATTTTGCAGGAGCAGGGTTTCGGATTTGTCGCACCCAACTACGTGTTCAGATCCGGCCCGCAAGGCACAGCAACGGGTGGTAACACGGCGACAGTCGGGCACGGCCAAAATGCTAACGATGCAGTTGGTACGTTTGCAACCCAAGGGGAGACGGGCATTCTGACCCAGTCTGCCGCGGCTGCGGGCGTAGGTGGTTGGTCTGAGGTCTGCCAGACAGCAATTGCTGAAGGCGCACAGATTCAGAGTGCTGCCAGTCCACAGACGCAGCTCCAGGAGATGGCTGCGGTACTCACGCAAGATGCACGTAAAGACCATGGGTCGGGCACGGCAACGGGCGGCCAGGGATTCGTCGGCGAGCAGGGTCAGAACATCGCTCAAGGCTCTGGTATAAGTGCCGAGACGCAAGTAATTGGTGCGGCTCAACATGGAACGGTTGCTGGCTCCGATTGCTCGGTAGCCAAAAGCGAGCAGACGGTGACCGTCACCGCTTACCAGGGCCAGACCAACACCAGTGGCTGCACTTCTGGTTCTAACTGCGGCGGCTCTGGCTATTACTATCCGCCGAACTGGTAGGCCGATGGCATTTTTGATTACGTGACGGACTGGAGCTATCCAGAGAATCAGCGATAGGGCTTTTTCATGGCCCAGCCCGGTGGAGCCTTATGGTGAAGTCGCTACCGTTATCGGTGGGGCGTAGCCTGGGGCTCCATATTTTTTGTGGCCGCTGCATTAGGACCAGCGCTTCCAGATGTTCCTCGTACTGTTCTATGGCAATCTGTTGTCCACCCTGCGTGATGCTGACACCGCCCCGTTTTCATCGACATGCCTCAGGTTCTCAAGGGGTCTGCCGCTTATCAGTACCTTGGAAGCTTTCATGCTTGTTTGATGTCTTTTACTTGCTTGCCAGTCAGTGCCTTGTGAACCCCCCCTTGCAATCAGCCCTGCGCCTCGGCGTTGGGGCCAATCAGGTCGCGAAATAGTCCGGGCTTGTTGCCGAGAGGCTTATACCGGTCGATCACCGCAACGTTCTTCTTCTCGGCTCCCTGTCGAGCAAAGGGATGACCTCATTTCTTATCCTTGCGTGGCTTATGGGCCAACGTTCCGGATGAGCGGGAAGCGGATAGCCGATCCAAATGCCTTCTGGCTCCAACACGTGTGATGCTGTCGCCGACGCACGCCACACGTATAATCTCCTGGTGGTTGGCTGCCTGGACAGGGCTATGATGAACGCGGCTTGTACGGCGAATTATGGAGCAAGCGATCAGAATGAAAACCGGCAGAATTAGTGAAAGGGCAGACAAAAGTAGAATGGCCGCCCCGAGTATTATTTCTTCGACCCTCCTTGGCCTCTGTTTTCGTCCGTGGGGGGGCGGCCAAAACTACTTTGAGTTTCCTTGCCTCGTCTGCAACCCGGAACCGTTTATCACGGAACTTTCAATAATAGTCGCGCCGTCCATAGTGTCAATTCATCAATTTTGATGTCATCGAAATTGACTACACCGCCTTCACTCATAGAGCCAGATCAGAATGGAACATATCGACGAGGTTTCTTGCAGTTCCGATAGACCGTTTCTAAGATATCTCGCAAAGGTTTTTCGACAGTAATAGTGTCATTGCGAGCGAAGTGAAGCAATCTCATCTCTATAGGCGATTGAGATTGCCACGGCCTTTTAGGCCTCGCAATGACGGGCGCACCAAATAAGCAAATCAAACAATGTCCAAAAACTTCCTGATGGTAGCTTGGCCCAGAGGATGAGAAAAAAAAATGGAGCCCAGGTTACGTCCCTAACGTGAGGGACCGTCACCTGCGGGCTCCATCGGACTAGGCCATGAATAAGGGCCTTATCGCATTAAGCAGACAGTTTCCATCTTGCGTACTACCCATTAGGGACACGGAGGATCGCAGCAGGGAGAGTTGGTATTCGACTGGGTGACGGTAATGACCAGGTTCTGGTCGACCATGCCTTCCGAGCAATCGCCACCCTCGATTGTCGAGTACTGTGCTGCGCCAACGATCTGAGACTCGGCGCTGGTTCCGCCGGGACCGGCGATCGTCTGGTTCTGTGTGCCCACAAATCCTTGAGCTCCCATCGCAGAGCCCATACCATGAATCTTGGACGCGTTTTGCTTGAGGTTAAGGATAGCTGCTTCGAGTTGTTGCTGGGGGTTCGACTTGTTTTGCATCTGATTGCCCTCAGCCACAGTCTCTTGGCTGACTTGGGTTATACCGCCTGAACCCGATGCGCTGGCACTCTGGGTCAGAATGCCTGTTTCCTCTTGCAGAGCGACGGTACCGCCCGGATCGGTGGCGTTTTGGTTGTGTCCGACTGTGGCTGTGTTGCCGCCGGTTGCCGAGCCCTGGGGTCCGGTCCTGAACACCCAGTTGGGTGCCAGCAACATATATCCCTGGGCCTGTCCTATGGATGCGAAACTTGCGGAGGACAGCAACAGAATCAGTACTGTGGAAAGTGCTAATCCTCTAAGCATTTTTAAGACCTCCTTTTCTTTCACGTTTTGCGTGGAATCCCATTTTATTGCTCACTTTGTTGGTCGCTAACAACGCATTAGCAACCTCAACATTCATCGTCACGCTCTCTTGCTACTTGCCCTTGCCACCTCCTTTCTCCCCCCGTGGCGCACGCACTGTATAGTGTCCCACTTGGATTGGAGGAAGATTCTCAACCTTAGGTTTACTTAATTCTCACGTTTTGGATGGGCCGATTTTGCCGAAGACCGGCCATTTCATACAACCGTCCACTCACTTCGATCCCGGGCACCTTCTCCGGTTCTGTTGTAGCAGAGACCGGAACTGTGGTCTGGGCATCTTGTTCTTCGGCTTCGGCATTGACGTGGAACCTGTTGTACAGATCTCGAGGGATCCTCCTGCGACTGGCGGCCTCGGGCCAATAGCGATATGCTTCGGCGCTCATCACCGCTTTGCCTTTGCCTTCGGTGACACCGCTTGACGCCGAGCCAAACAACGAGAGAGAATAATTCGGTTGGCTGTAGCCTCCGGTAGCTCCGGGGAACGCGGTGGTAGAGCCGATGGAGACGCCTTTCATGCCACCCGAGACAAGCAGGATATCTACGTCCCACGGCAAGGCTTCTGCCAGAGCTGCATCGTAGGCATGATCCCAGTTGCGCTCCATTTCGCTGGTCACGCCGATCTTTCCGACGTATACGTAGCCTGCCTGTTCCATCGTTCTTCGGTCCATTTCGGAGTCGATGAACACTAACAAAGGCTTTCCTTTGGGTCTGCGCTCACGGATAACAGAATTATATATTTCAAAACCTCTGCCATGATGGAAGTTATCCGGTCCGCCGAACACAGCAACAACGCCGTTAAGGAAACCTCCCAGCATCTCCAGCGGTCCGTCATGCGGCAGTGATTGGATTACACCTCGGAGCTCTCGCATGTCGGTGGGTTCATCCGGGTCAAACACCCGTTCATACACTGCGTCATCGCTGTTGGGACCATTGGGGAAGTATGCCTTGACGGTACCCCAGCCGCCATGTTGCCAGTAAGGCAAATAGGGAGGTAGTGTGGCAAACGGCGGAATGCGGGTCTTGCTCTTGGCGATTGTGGTGGTGCTAATGCTCGCGACGGAGCCGGCGCTTGAATCCCCACTGACCGCGCTGGACTGCGAGTCACCGCTGACGGCAGTAGAGTGTGAGTCGGCGCTCGAGTCGCCGCTGACGGCGATGGAGCTTGCGTCGCCGCCCTCGGCGTAGGAGTCGCCGGACTCGGCAAGGGACCAGCCTTGCCCTTGCATCAATTGTTCTTGGTTAGCACCGATCGCGTTGTCGGTGCTGACATTGTTCCAGTACGTTGGCGAGGGTACGGTGCCGATGTCGGCGTGGCAAATGCCGACGAGCAGCACAGGTACCAAGATTCCATACAATGTTTTGCATAGCTTCTTCATGGCCAACCTCCTTTACAAAAACTCCTTTTCTTTTCTTACTGAACTCCTTTTAGAAACGCTCCACGCGTTTTGCACTCAGTGTGGAAACTCGTTGCACTGGATGGTATTCGTCGGTGCGGGGGGTGCCGGGTGAAACAGATAGACTCAACCCTATTGTGACAACCGAGACTACAGCGATCCGTATTGTTGATTTGCAAGAATCCATTCTCAACCAGTTGTAAGGGCAGTATACGATTTGTTTACTTAATAACCCTGCCTCATCTAATTCATACGTGCCACAAGTATGGCATCCTTTATGGTGGCTCGCAAGTCGTCAATTTTGATGTCATTGTTAGTGATGACACATGCCCTCTCGATTCGTGCAGATTAGTCGATGACCTCCGGTTAGAAGAACCTCCAAGAGGTTCGCGCCCGAGAGGGGGCAATGTGTCTGCCGTTGCCATAAATGTCCAAAGACTTTGCCGGTATTGTCGATGCCACAAGTCAGGACCTGCTGTGCCGCCAGAATCGCCGCGTCGATATCCAAAGCGGGGTCGGCGTTGCAGGCACCGATAAGCCCCAACGTGGCCCATATCGCATCTTGCGTATACCCGGCACCCGGACCCGCATAGCCTCCGTGGTCGAAGCGTCGGAAGAAGCTGCCCGCATACGGTCGGCCTGTGGGCACTTGGTGGCTCAACAGCAGATGTGGCAAATCGCAGAGTCTCTTGTGTCTCCAGTACGCTGCCCCCGTTCCGCATGGGTCGATGAGCGTGTCGTCCAACGGGCCGGTCAGTGCCAATGCCCATGTAGCGATTCCCAGAGACATCACAGGCAAATCGGTGGAGGCATCATCGATTCGTGCCAGGCAGTCGATTAGTGCCTGTCTCCACAGTTCTTTATCTGGTGCGTTGACGTGGTATACCGCCACTACGTGGTGGGCCAAATCCAATACAGCAGCGTAGGGTTCGACCTGAAGGTACCCGTAGATGTACTGGTCCGTGCCATAGTCCTCGGCCAAATGCTGGTAGAAATCGCTCAGAGCTGTGCGCCAGAGGTTATCGCAGGGATTGTCGGCGATTTCACTTAACCTGGCTAAGGCGTACACTTCGGTCCCGCAGAGCTGGCCGTCGGTCGTGCACAGGATATAATCACCGCCCAGTTCGGCATGCGCTTTATAAATGCTGTTGCCGGTCGCTTGGTATGCGCCGGCCATCCCGGACGTGATGGAAGGAATCAAAACACCCTGCCCCGCTGAATCGTCTGGGTCAGGTAAAGACTGTGCCGGACTCAGTTCGGCTTTGAGTCTGTCGGAAACGATAGCGCTCACCGCAGGAACGTACCTGGGGACCGTCTGTGCTGCGAGCACATGTAACATACTCGCGCTATAGAGGCAGCAGTGCGTCTGTCGTTGCCATAAGTGTCCGAAAACCCTTCCGGTGCTGCTGTCGATGCCACGAGTTAGGGCCTGCTGTACAGCCAGGATCGTGTCATCGATATGCAAAGCGGGGTTGGCTTTGCGGGCACCGATCAGTCCCAATGTGGCCCATATCGTGTCGTCCGTATAACCGCCGACAGGCGTCGAGCAGCGGCCGCCTCGGTGGTCGAAACGCCGGTAGAAGCTGCCCGCATACGGTGCGCCTGTGGGCACCTGGTGGTTTAGCAGCAGATGCGGCAAGTCGCAGAGTCTCTTGTGTCTCCAGTACGCTGCTCCCGTTCCGGATGGGTCGATGAGCGTGTCATCCAACGGCCCGCTGAACGTCAATGCCCACGTAGCGATACCCAGAGACATCACAGGAAAGTCAGTGGAGCAATCGTCGACTCGTGCCAGGCAATCGACCAATGCCTGTCTCCAGAGTTCTTTATCTGGTGCGTTGATGTAGTATACCGCCACCGCGTGGTGGGCCAGTTCAACAACCGCGGCAAAGGGCTCGGTTTGGAGGAACTCGCAGATGTACCGCTCCGTGCTATAGACCTCGGCCAGATGCCGGTAGAAATCGCTAAGGGCGGTGCGCCACAGATTGTCGCAGGGGTTGTCGGCGATTTGGCTTAGCCTGGCCAAGGCGTATGATTCCATGCCGCAGAGTTGGCTGTCGGCGGTGCAGAGAATATGATGGCCACCCAGTTCTGCGCAGGTCTTATAGATCTTGTTGCCGGTAGCCTCGTACGCGCTGACCATCGCCGAGACGATACGAGCGGTGCAGTCACAATATCCAGCCCACGTGCCCGCATCGGGACCTGTTTTGAGCTGCCAGCATTCTAACTGTCTGGCTATGATTTCAATGTGCTGCCCCACATCAATGCACACTTGGTCGCCAGTGGTCGGTTCCTGCACGCCTCCGCACATGATTCTCTCAATATTGCCCCTGACTCGTGCAAATATTTGTCTGATCCTCCTTTGCAGGTACCTTTGGTAGTCACAAGGCAGTCGTGGATTGCAGGTCATTTGGCCTGGTGGAATGATGCCGCCCCCGCATGATTGTTCCAATTGGTCCACTGTTTCTTCGATTTCGCGTCTGACCTCTTGGCTTCTGTTCTGCAAAGCCGCTTGTTCTTGCTCGATGTGCCTTTCGATGTCCTGGATGCGGCTTTCCATATCGTTCTGCATGTCCTTCAATGCCGTCTGCTGCTGCTCCAACCGGGCTCTTGTAGCTTCCGGATCAAGGAGCTCCGCCGACGTAAAGGAAGTAACACCTACTACGCCGATCATTACAGCGGCAAACCACACCAAGGGGGGGGTGAACCTTGTCATCCTTTAATCCTCCTTTCCGTCATCTACTCCCGGTCAAAGCCGGCAACGGTATATTCCGTACTCTGCTGACCTTTGAAGGACTGTGGCAGGCAGGCTGCTTCAGCCCGTACGAGATGAGTTAGAATATCCCCCCTGACTCTGGTTCCTGCAAGTCGTCAATTACTCTGTCATTGATGGTGCGGACAACCATTTGCCCGGCAACTATCACGGAACCGACTGAATACATAGAGGATCAGCTCGCTGCGGTCTTCTATATCAAATTTCGAGAAGAGCCGGCTCAGGTGTGTGCGAACTGTTGCCACGGCGATGTGTAGCTCCCGGGCAATCTGTTTGTCGGAGTGACCGGAAAGAAGGAGTTTGATTATTTGAGCTTGTCTTGGGGATAAGGAAAGGTCACTAACAAGTTCTGACCACTCGCTTTCTGAGAATATGTCCGTCCTTGTTACTAAAGCCATTTCTTGTCCCTCCTGGACAATCTGCAAACGAAGCCGTATCTGGCTCTAATGGCGAGAAAAAGCGCTTCTTTGTCCTTTAGGGCCTTCCTGGAGGATAGTCTGGACGTCTTGCTCGGCTGAAAGAGCTTCTTTGCAGAGGACTGCATTCACGCGTTGCCTCCATGCATTATGTCGCAACGGTCCATCGTGTCCCGCGCGACTGACCATTCATCTTTGCTGCCGTGCGAGCACTCAAGCTCGATACATGTCACTTAGAAATAGTCAGTATTCCATCTCCATACCTTCCTACAAATAAACGACATCTTTAATTTTGACAATCGTGGAAACTACGGCATTTTTGTGAATAGACCTGATTGTTAAAATGGGGGAGATGGAGAGGCAAAGGAATCCCATGCCGTGTACCTGGGTTCTCGTCTGCTAAAGTTCAATCAGACCCATTGCTACCGCACGTTTGACCAGATCCACCACATTGTCGACGCCGAGCTTGCGCATAATGCGCCGACGCTGGTCTTCGATGGTCCGTACCGAACGATGGCGTAGCCGGGCGACTTCCTTGTTGCTCTTTCCTTCCAGAATCAGATGCAAGACCTCGGCCTCTGCACCTGTCAGCTCCTTTCCCAGAAGGGGATCAGGGAAGTTTGTTTCTTTCAAGGCGGCGTTGACCACAGATAGGAAGTTCTGGCTTTGCAAGGGTTTTTCAATGAAATTCAAAGCCCCCGCCTTGATGGCTTGCACGGCGGTTGGAGCGTCGCCCTTATGGACAAATGCCAGGATGCCTTGCCAAGGAGCGATGCGTTTTACCTCGTTGATCAGCTCAATCCCATCAAGGTCGGGCAATTGTGCATCCGCAATCAGCAAGTCACACTTTGCGAAGCGCAGTTGTTCGAGGCAGTCCTGCGCGCATGAAAAGCAACTAACCCGGCAACCCAGCTTCTCGAGGAAATTGCGAGCGGCCGTACGGATTCTGGGTTCGGCCTCAACGACGAATATGAATGGCTTATCGTAGTTTACCATTTCAAAGGCTCACTTCGCGTATTTCCTACGACAGGTTTCTGGCTTAAATTTAAACGCCCGGACATCATTGTGATATGCTCTTGAAGTGGCTTGTGCCGCGCGGCTATTGGACCATGCCCGTTTATGATGCATAGAACAGGAGGTTGTCCGTTTGCCGCTTGTCACCTTTCCTGTTTGCTTTGTTTGCACGAGGTAGGTCCCGGCCTCAAAGGCGCGCAAAGACCCGACTAAGGTGATTGGTTTGGGACTGGGTTCTTGCGTTTGGATATACTCAGAAGTTTCCTTTCTGGGCGGATGATATGCCGCGAAGGGGCGGGCGCTGCTGTTCGCTAACGCTGCAGGCCTCAGGACAAGGCAGACCCTGTGCAGGCGAGAACCTTGGCTGTGCCAAGGCATTGCCGGTGCGTCTGGGCAGCGCGCGCGAAAACGGAACCGCCCCTTTTCCAAATGGGCCGACTCCGCAAGAAGTGTTGACGCTTCCTGCTCTCGAAGCCGCCTTGCTTTTTCCTTGCGCTCCTGCCGCATCTCCTCGTTGCCCCTGCAACATAACGCCTGTTCTTCCTCGCTCCTTTATAGCGCTTGGAGCAACAGTTGCCACGCCCTTCCATAGAAGTGCCGTCCGTGGTCGGAATATAGGCTAAAGAAACAGAATAGACAACTTAGGGAGAATAGTCAATATAATTTTGAAAAAAAAGTTCTCCCTCATTTCTACATGCCCGTGTGGGCGGCAGGCACCCGGTGTGTAAGTGCACCCTTCTATTATTGTTGTAACTTAATGTAGATAAAGGAGTTGTCCCCTGTGGTCTAAGTAGGTGTGCTTCTGAATTTTGGGTGATGAGACTGGTGTAGAACAGGCTATGTATAAATAGGTAAAATGAGAAGTTGGCGTTGGATTGCTTTACAGAGATGAAAATTGCGTGTATCAACTTATACAACACGGAAGGACGCCTCCACAGGCGTTCCTGTGGACCTCATTTGTCTACACTGCAGATAGGGCATCGCCTTGGGGGATGTAAAGCTGGACATTCTTGCTCTGTCAGTTGTGTCTACAGGTCTACTCGCACATCAACGTTGGCCAAACGGTGCAAAATCATAGCCGACGTGGCAGTGTTTCCGGCGTGAAGGCGTCGGTAGTCTCAGCGCGATGACCCCGAAGCTGCTGCGCCGTTGACACAGTCGGCGGCAGCAGGATCGCGCTGCCATACCTACGAGGTGTGTGGCGGTCGAGCCCGAAGTGGGTACGACGCACGTAAGATTTGTATGCGCTTAAGAATTGTTAGAATAAGCAGTTATGGGCGGTAAGGCTCTCCGCTGGTTGTCCTCATTGCCAATGACATCACAATTGACGACTTGCAATGAGGGGAACCGCCTGCGATAAATACGCACGCTAAAAGGGTTGGAACGGCACGACGGTTGTGTTCTTTGTGAAAAACACAAAGACACGTAGATGTAACGGGCTGTGGCGTACGCAGGAAGATTGGAAGTTGTATCTAAAGTCTAAAAATGACGGAGACGTGCTTGTCTTTGCAAAGCAGTCCACGCTGGTGTATGCCGGCGGCAAAGACATGGTTTTGCATTGCACAGGTTCTTGGCTGGGAAAGGAGGTCAAGGAAGAACGAGGCAATGCATGCTGTAATGACTAGTACGTGAATGCCACTCAGAAGACAATACCATAAAGGAGGTTCGAAAAATGCGTAATGCTTTTTTGCTCTCTATAGGTGCGGTTCTGCTAGTATCCTCCGCCAGCCTTGCAGCCATATTGGAGAATCAGGGCTTTACGCTGTTTGCTCCCAATTACCTCTTCAAAGCTGGTCCGGCAGGATCAGCCCAGGGAGGCAACAGCGCGACTGTCGGGCAGGATCAGAGGGACTCCGATAGCCTCGGTAATATAGCGCTCCAAGGTGAGACCGCCGTATTGAACCAAGGAGCGGTCGCCGTAGGTCAGGGAGGTGCCAGCGAAGTCATGCAGACCGCGCTAGCCGCGGGCGGACAAACCCAGGGCACACCCCCTCCATTTCAGAGTCAATGGCTTGATGTGATGCTGGACCAAGTAGTGGACAGGATTGGTGGTGTCGGTTCTGTCCAGGGTGACCAGGCATTCGTTGGCGTTCAGAATCAAATCGAGGTTGGGCCTTGGGGAGTTGCTGGCAACTCCAATATCGTTGGCGCGGCCCAGTTCTCCGCACTTGGCGGTGGTCCCTGCTCCAACCTTGGCGTTAATACGAACGCCAACCTTGGTGTGTCTCAGACCAATGGCAACGGAGGTTGTTGTCCATAATTGATTGATTGTTGATCAAAGGGTGTAAAACCCCCTAAGGGGCCTGCAAATGAGCCTTGCCCCATGGAGCCTTAAGGTGAACGCCTTTTTCTAAAAGTGCAAGGTAGCCTTTAGGCTCCATTTCCTTTTCCTATCCAGGCATAGCCCTCCCAGATATAGGCGCTACACGTAACGTTGCGAAGGATTTGCGGTCCAGATGCGTTTCCAGACGAAGACGTCCTATAACGTGACGTCCGGAAAATTATTCAAGTCGATTAGATTAAGATGCGATATTTAATTAGGCCTCATGGTGAGGGCCTTTTGTGTCGAAAAAGACACACAGCGAATATGCTAAGAGCCTGCAAGTGTGAGACAAGGAGAGCAGTAATGAGCCATTATCCTCGAATTGTGCTGGTGGTTTCAGCCTTGACAGCCGTTGGTTTGACAGGTTGTTTTTCATCTCGTCCGGAGGATATCGAGGCCTATCTTAAGCCCTATGAGGCGACTGTTACAACTGATGAGTACGTTCTGCAACCACCGGACCGGATTGAAATACACTGCTCAAAGGTTCCCGAAATCGACAAGCAGAATCAGCGTATTCGGCCGGATGGAAAGGTGAGCTTCGAGGCATTAGGCGAGATAGACGTGGCAGGCAAAACCTGCCAGGAAGTCGCTGACATCATGGAGGAAAAGGTCGCGGAGCTCTATAACCTATCTGGTGAGCATCCGGTCGATGTGCGTATTGTAGTATATTTGAGCAAGGTCTACTATGTGTTGGGACAGGTCTTAAGACCTGGGGCGAAAGACTATACCGGCCGGGACACAGTCCTAACCGCCCTTGCTGATGCGCAGCCGAATCCTATGGCCTGGGAGGAACGAGTGCAGGTGGTAAGGCCCTCCGCAGACCCCAATGTCAGACCAAGGATCTTTGAGTTGAATTTCGATCGTATGATCGCGCACGGCGACGCAAGCAAGGATGTGCTCTTGCAGGAAGGTGATATAGTCTATGTGCCGCCAACAGTATTGTCAGCGGTTGCAATGAAGCTGGAAGAGGTCCTACGACCGCTCGCACGCGCTTTTTCAGGCGTCTACATGGTGGAGAGCGGGCCGACCAGAGGTGCTGGATATTACGGCCGCTATTAGCGACCCCTCTCTGAACTGTGTCTGAAAACTCACTTGGCTGCCGTGCTTAAGCGGGTGCCATCCCATCTCTGGGCAGGAATCACGGTTTATCGGGTCTACCTTGGCCGCGTCATGCAGACTTTTTCCGGCGAAGCGTTTTCGGACATAGACCAACCCTGCCGAGCGGCCTTTCGCATCTGCACTGCCTTTTCTATTCCGTTCCATTGTACGTCCTGAAGCCCTATTTGATGCGGTCAAGGCGGGATTTGCGTTCCGCAGGTCCTTCTAATGTGGGCAAGACCGACAGAATCCGTTCAAAAAGAGAGGAGCCCCTGCTTACTGTTGCATTTTGAGAGGGTGAAGAAAGAGCAGGGGCTCTTTGGAGGAGGAGGTGAGAGTATAGGCTATTGGATATGATTCCGCTCTCTTTGGAGAGATACATCCATGTTTTGCTGCTGGCCTGAGTTTCATCCGGCTATCCTCCTTGAACTCCTTTTTATACTACCCCTATTATGTGACTTTGAAAAGTTTAGTCAATCGTGGTAACTACGGTATTTTAGGCATTTTGGACGGGTGGCGAACTGCCTTGACGAGAACCGACCGGCGTTTGCTGCATTCTCCCGGCGAATCCGACTGTTATAGGACTCGCGCTTAGACCGATAAACCGAAGACGCTTTTTGTGACAACGGAATTTGGCGGATTCTCACCGCCGCCATTCGTGCGGCAATACTCTGCAAGTATAGGTCGCCACTGCACTTGTGCTTCTTGTGTGCCAAGATAGGGAAAAATTTAGAGATAATATCACCCCAGAAAAAAATCTTTTTAAACCGCCTGTGCTATATGTCGATAGCGTTCTTTGACGATTTATCCAAGGAGGCGATAGACTCTGCTTGAACGCAGACGAGATAGCGCAAAAGGGGGCCCTGGCGTGAGCAAATGGATATCCGTCTTGGTGATAGAAGACGATGAGGTTGTCCGGAAGGTCTTGGAGTACTACCTGAAGCTCTATGGGTTTCGCGTACATTTGGCTGAGGATGGGCCGACTGGACTGAGCCTGGCACAGGAGAGCGTGCCGGAACTCATCCTTCTCGACTGGATGTTACCTGGTATGGATGGATTGGAAGTCCTGTCGGAGCTTAAGCATAATGGCAAGACAGAGCACATACCTGTATTTATGCTGACGGGCCGGGGCATGATCGCGGATTTGGAGCAGGCCTTTGAAGTGGGGGCAGACGATTACATCCGAAAACCGTTCGATTTGAGCGACTTGGGCAAAATGGTCAAGGCCAAATGGGACAAGTATGTGGAGCAAGCTGGTGTTGATTGAACGCCGGTGGTGGTGTAGCAGCGCGAGCAGGCGGGGTAAGTAGCAGCAAGAAAGATACTGACTTGTGTTGGGGTGGCGCACCTTGCGGGTATACTGCGGACCGATCCTTATTCTTGCCAAGCGGATAGTCTGCTCGGAAAGGCGAGTACTCTGGGCATGAAATTCGGAATATCTGAAAAAATCGTCTTTTTGTTCGTTTTATTGGTGATCGCCTTGGAGACGATCACTGGCCTATATTTCATCAGGCTCGAGCGAGACATTCTGCTGGAGGAATTCGATGAAAGGGCCGACGCACTGGTTCAAAGTCTCGCCCTCGGCGTAGAGTATCCCGTACTGATGCAAGATAACCGGACGTTGGAGGCGGTGGGTAGGGGAGCACTGAAACAAAAAGATGTCGTGTACTGCCGAATTGAAAATAAGCAGGGAAAAGTCCTTTTTGAAGGTGGCTCCGGGCGCCAAAACGATGTCAGACGGTACACCTTGTCTGTTCTAACCCAGAGAATGACGAAGTCACCAGGCCGGCCAATATCAGGTTCCGCACAGGAGAACGGTGAGCAGATTGGCGTACTACATTTGTGGTTTTCGCTTGTTGGTCTGCAAAGACGGCTCAGTGAGGCCAAGATCACGGTAGCGATATTTGTGTTGACCGGCACGGCTCTTGCTTCGTTGTTCATTGCCTGGCTGGTCAGGTTTGTTCTCCATAAGCCCATCAAGAAGCTGCTTGCAGGGACCAAGAGGATCTCTGGGGGCGATCTTCAATACAAGGTCATCGTAAGAAACAAAGATGAGATTGGCGAATTGGCTGACTCTTTCAATTCCATGACCGTGGCATTGAGAAAGCTGTTGCAGGAGGAAAGGAAGCTGGCTGCGCAAGCCGCCGTTGCGGAGATTGAGCACATTCGGGCCGCCGAACTGGAGAGAGCGTACAACCAGTTGGAAAAGGTCAATCGGGAGCTCAATGATTTTGCGTACATCGTGTCCCATGACTTAAAGGCTCCGCTTCGCGGGATCAAGTCATTGGCCAATTGGATAACGACCGATTACGCCGACAAGTTCGACCCGGAGGCAAGAGAACACATGGATTTGCTTGTGAGCCGGGTGGACCGCATGCACAACCTCATTGGTGGAATCCTGCAGTACTGCCGAGTGGGGCGCCTCAGCGAAGAGAAGGTACCCGTTGACGTGAATGAGGTCGTCTCGGAGGTCATCGACACGCTCGCTGCACCGGCACATGTGGAGATTACAATCGAGGATGAACTTCCCACCATTGCATGTGAGCAGACGCATATCACGCAGATTTTTCAGAATTTGTTGAGTAATGCCATCAAATATATGGATAAGGCTGAAGGGCGAATCAGTATCAGCCATGTTGAGCGAGATGAGTACTGGCAATTCACTGTCGCCGACAACGGTTCGGGGATAGAGGATAGACATTTTGAGAAAATCTTCGGAATGTTCCAGACATTGTCCCCTCGTGACGAATTTGAAAGCACCGGGGTGGGGCTGGCAGTGGTAAAAAAGATTGTGGAACTCTATGGGGGCAGGATCTGGGTGCAGTCACAGCCCGGACAGGGAAGCACATTCTTTTTCACATGGCCAAAGCAAGCGGAAGGGGCAAAGAAATGAAAAGCAGAAAACCGATCTTGTTGGTAGAGGATGATAGAGTAGATGCCATGACCGTCCGACGTGCATTTAAGGACTTGAAGGTCACTAACCCTTTGGTTCATTCGGTCAACGGCGAGGAAGCGCTGGATTATCTGAGGGATGACAGTAACGACAGGCCGTGTGTCATCCTCTTGGATTTGAATATGCCCAAGATGAACGGCACTGAGTTCTTGAAGGTGGTCAAAGCGGACAGCTCGCTCAAGAGGATTCCTGTTGTCATGTTGACCACCTCTCAAGAGGAACGAGATATTGTGGAAAGTTTTGAGCTCAGCGTTGCCGGTTACATCGTCAAACCTGTTGATTACCAGAAATTTGTGGAGGCGATTCGGACGATAGAGCTCTACTGGACGTTGAGCGAGCTACCGGAGCAGCACATGGGGGGACAAAATGCGCAACTTCAAGCCAATACTGTTGGTGGAGGATGACGATCTCGATGCGCTGACGATTCAGCGGGCCATCGACCAACTGGGGGCTGCACATCCCTTGGTTCGAGTCAAGAATGGCGAAGAGGCACTGGAATACCTAATGGATGCCACTGCACGGAAACCGTGCCTTGTCCTTTTGGATTTGAACATGCCGAGGATGAATGGCATCGAGTTCTTGGCCGCGGCGAAAGCCGATGACCGATCGCGGCGAATTCCGGTGGTCGTGTTGACAACCTCGCAGGAACCGCGGGATGTCAATACCAGCTTTGATCTTGGGGTCGCAGGGTATATTGTAAAACCCCTTGATTATGAAGAGTTTCTCGACTTCATCAGGATAATCAATCAGTACTGGACGTTGAGCGAGTTGCCAGTAGTTAGTTGAGGGAGCTGTGCACATGGCGTATAAGATTCTGTTCATCGAAGACAACAAAATCGATCAGGCGGCCTTCGAGCGATTTGTGCAGGAACAGCAGCTTGCGTATGACTGCACGGTGGTTGGATCTGTTCGCGAAGCCCGGGATGTATTGAGTGAACAACACGGCTTTGACCTTGTGATATCCGACTATTTGCTCCAAGATGGTACGGCCTTCGATATTATGAAGTTGGTGGGGGACACGCCGACCATTATTGTCACAGGCACCGGCGGAGAGGAGATAGCGGTCAAGGCCTGGAAGAGCGGGGCCTATGACTATTTGATAAAGGACATTGACCGAGGCTATCTGCAGGCTCTGCCCATTACGGTGGAAAATGCCATCAAACATAGAAATGCGGAGAAGAAGCTGCACCTGCTTTCCGGTGCCGTCAGAAGCACCAGTGATAGCGTGTATATCACAGATGCAGACGACAGAATCATTTTTGTCAACAAGGCGTTTAGCGACACGTATGGGTACAAAGACGAAGAAATCGTGGGAAAGCAAAGCAACGTTCTCTGGATGCCGAGAGAGCGGAGCGCGCAAACCAGATGTGTATTCCAGACCCAGGGCCTTGGAGGCGTCTGCGGCGTGGCATTTTATCACAGGCGGAAGGACGACAGCATATTCCCTGTTTCTCTTTCTCGATCGATCATCAACGACGTCGGCGGCAATAAAATTGCCGTGGTGGCAACCGCCCGAGATATCACCGAACGTATCTTCGTCGAAGATGAATTGCGCAGAGCCAATCTGGCACTGAAGCAGCAAAACAAGCTGAGAACCGAGGCGACGATTGGCGTTTTGCGCTTCGCAAGCCAACCGCTGGCCGGAACGAGTAGCGGCACTGGGCAACAATATGAGGATGGGCTTTGGCACGCCCGGGACACAGTGCAAAGAATCCTCGCCGACTTCGTGTATATACTGCAACTCGACGCCGGTGAAAGGCAATTGGAGCAGAGGGATTTTGAGCTTGGTTTTGTCGTTTCACAAGTCATTGAGTCTGTTTCACCTCTTGCATCAAACAGGGACATTCAACTGAAATGCTCTATGCCGGAGCATGAGCTTCTCGTTTATGGGGACCGTGACAAGATACGTCAGGCACTGGATCGCCTTGTGACCTTTTCGGTGGGTTCGTGTCCGCCCGGCAGTTGTGTTGAGGTAGGGGTGCACGAGAAGGCCGCAGAAGTCACGGTGGCGGTCAACGAGGATGGATCGCGTTTGGAGACTCATAGGATAAATCAGATGTTCGATTGCTACCATTGCATAAAAGAACAGCTCGGTGCAGAGCGGCTGGAGCAGTTCTCTTTGGATTTACCGATAGCGAAGATGTTGGTCGAGATGCACGGCGGTAGCATCTGGGCTGCGTCGAAGGCCGGACAAGGAAATAGTCTTTGCTTCACTTTGTCTAAGCCGCCCGCTGAGCAGACAGCTCCCGTTGCTGCCGAGAAGCCTGCAGGCGGCGGGCTCAAAGCCCGTGGATGGGAAAAACCCTGGCTTTGATCGTTTCGATGGTGGTTTCTATGGCCGGCAACACAGATTTTCGCTGTTGGTTTGTCACCGGGGTTTTCTGGTCGCGCAACGTACCCGGCCGCCCGGTAATGTCACCTCTTGCACTCGTTGCGCGGGCGTTTGTGGCCAGACCCGGCGAGATGTTGCACAAAACGGCCCAGGCCAGCGTCCAGGCGCGTACGGTATTATCCACATTGTAGCCTCCGCCGCCCGTCGCAAGGATGGGCTTGTCGAAGCGCAGTAAATGGTTAATGACATCCACGTAAACATTGTTCGTCAAGCGCAAGTGCCCCAGTAGATCACCGGCCAGTGCATCCGCTCCTAACTGCAGAACGATTACATCGGGCTTGAAGGCTTCTATGAGCGGCAGGGCAACTGCTTCGAATGCCCGCATGTACGCCTCGTCGTACGTGCCGACCGGCAACGGAACGTTCACGCAATAGCCTTTGCCTCGGCCGCTGCCGATTTCATCCTCAAATCCCGTCCCCGGAAACAGAACCGCCGGATTCTCGTGCAGTGAAATGGTCATCACCTCAGGCCGCTCATAAAAGGCGTATGCAACACCGTCGCCGTGATGAACGTCCACGTCAAGGTACAGAACCCGCTTTTTGTGCTCGGCCAGGAGCGTGCACGCAAGGGCTACATCATTGATGTAGCAGAATCCGGAAGCGCGCTGCGGGCCTGCATGATGAAAGCCGCCGGAGGGGTTGAATACGACGTCAGCAGAGCCGGAGAGTATCAACTCCGCGCCGGTGAGCGTAGCACCGCAGGCCAGGACTGCGTAATCGTACAATCCTATGAAGACGGGGCAATCCGTGGTCCCCAGGCCCATCGTCAGGGCCTCTGCGTCCCAGCGTCCTTTCGAGGCGGTCATCAGAGCGTGCAGGTAGCGAGCCGTGTGGAATTTCTTCAGGACGAGCCTGTCGGCAGGTGAAGGCGGCACTTCGGTTCGGCCCTGTGCGACCAGCAGGCCCGTCGAGTGCGCAAGCTCCCGCACCCGTTTAGCCCGGCTCACGTTGAACGGGTGGTCCGGCGGATACGGGTATTTCTCAAGCTGCCGGGAATAGATGAAGGCTGCTTTACGCATGGTCTGAATTGGAGGGCCTCTCTTGTTTGGTTATTCCTTGCTCAAATCAAAGCAGATGTAATACACGTCCCCGTCGAATTCCGTGTGGACCTTGTAGCCGGAGTTGTAAAAGATGGTCAACATGGGTCTGTTATCCGCCAGCACCTTTGCGTGGAACCTCTTGACCCCACGTTGTCTCGCCACTTTCGTGATGTAGTCCAGAAGCAACGTGCCCATTCCCTTTTTCTGCCATTCATCCTGCACGAGGAAGGCTACCTCGGCTTCCTGTGTTTTTGGGTCAAGGTAATATTGGGTGATGGCGACAATCTCATCGCCGGATACTCCGGGGACCACACCAACGATAGCCAGGTCTTTTTTGTAGTCGATGTTCGTAAGTTGTTGTATGTCCCTGTGCGGGAATGCCTTGGTCTTGGTTTTGTACCGCTTCTTGAGCGTCTCTTCGCTCAAGGAATAAAGCATTTCCGAGAGCGCTGGCTCATCGGTCGGCTTCACCGCCCGGAAGAATATCTCGGTGCCGTCCCGCAGTGTGTCGTAGTGCTCCAATTCCTCCGGATACGGTGCGTGCTCCCAGGACAGCTCTATTTGGTCTTCATAGATGTAGTTGCGGGCTTTGGCCGCTTGCGTAAGCTCTTTTCTGAATTTCGGATGGGCGATAGAAATGAGGTCCAGGACGCGCTGCCGGATGCTCTTGCCGTGCAAATACGCTGTGCCATATTCGGTGACAATGTAGTGCACTTCGCCACGGGTGACCACGACTCCTGCTCCCTCGGTCAGGGACGGTACGATTCTGCTTACCGTGCCGTTCTTGGCGCTGGACGGCATGGCGATAATAGCCTTGCCGGCTCTGCTGCGGGTAGCGCCGCGAATGAAATCAATCTGCCCGCCGATGCCGCTGTAGAACTCATAGCCCAAAGAATCGGAGCAAACCTGTCCTGTTAGATCTACTTCCAGTCCCAGATTGATGCCGACCATTTTCTCGTGCTGGCTGATAACATTTGGATCGTTCACATATTCGGTTGGATAGAATTCGAAAAACGGATTGTTGTCGATATAGTCGTACAGGCGCTTGGAACCCATGCAGAAACTGGCCACGACTTTGTCCCGGTGCAGGGTCTTTTTGGCACAGGTGATGGCCCCGCATTCGATCAAGTCAATAATCCAGTCGCTGAACATTTCCGTGTGCACCCCGAGGTCCTCTTTGTCTTTGAGAGATTCAGCCAGAGCCTGCGGGATCCTGCCTATCCCGCACTCAATGGTGCTGCCGTCTTCAATGAGCCTGGCGATGTTCTGCCCGATGCGACGCAGCACGTCATCCGAATCCGGCACGGGGATTTCTACGATGTCCTCGTCGTAGGCCACCAGCATATCCAGCCTGTTGGCGTGGATGAAGCTGTCGCCGAACGTTCGCGGCATCTTGCTGTTGACCTGCGCGATGACATATCTGGCGTTGGCCACAGCGGACTTGATGATATCGACCGATACCCCGAGGCTGCACAAGCCGTTGGAGTCCGGCGGGGTCACGCTGATCAGTGCAACATCAACGGGAATCCGGCCGCTGTCAAATTCGCCGGGTATTTCGGATAGAAATATGGGGGTATAGTCTCCGATGCCTTTCTGCAAGGCGTCGCGGATATTATCGGCGATATAGAAGCAGTTCAGCTTGAATCTGTCGCGGTACTTGTCCTGGACGTACGGCGCTTCCCCGACACTCAACAGATTCACAATATGCGCCTCATAGATATGCTCGGAGTGCTCCACGAGCGACCGGACTAAATGCCGTGGCTGCGCGCAGCCGGTCCCGATGAATATGGTGTCGCCTGATTTGACGGCTTTCATCGCCTTGTCGGCGGACACAATTCTGTCTTTGTATCGTTCTTTCCAATCGAATTCCTGCATGTCTCGGCCTGTCTAAACTTTTTCCACGCTCATTCTCACGTCCACCGCGATAGGTGTCGTCCCGGATGGCCCGACAACATACGGGTTAATATCCATTTCCTGAATCTGCGGGAACTCCGTCACTAATTGCGAGAGCCTCTGCAGTCCTTCCGCTATCGCGTCTATATCCACACCCTCTTCGCCTCTTGTACCCTTTAGTATTCTATACGTTCGTGTGTTCATCAGCATTTGCTTGGCTTCATCCTCTGTCAACGGTGCCAGATAGAACGATACATCTCGCAGGGCTTCCACCATGATTCCGCCCATTCCGAACATCATTAAGGGACCGAAATTCGGGTCGCGGTGCATGCCGAGGATGACCTCTTTGCCGATTTTGTGCATCTTCTCCACGAGTACGCCCAGAATGTTGGCATCGGGCCGTTTCTTGGGTATGCGGTACATCATCAAATCGAACGCGTCCTTGACCTCCTGTTCATCTTTCAGTCCGAGCCTGACTCCGCCGACGTCCGATTTGTGCACGATTTCGGAGGACCAGATCTTCAGCACGACCGGGTATCCGACCTGGTTGGCTATGACGGCTGCTTGTTCTGCGGTGTTGGCGATGGCGCCTTCGGGCGTTTTGAAGCCGTACGCCTCGACTATGGCCTTGGAGTCAGTCTCACCGATATCGCGGTCGCCGCGCCGCAGGTGTCTCTCGATGATGGTCTCGACCTTCCTGCGATTGACGGGGAAGAGTTTGACGACACGTTTGGGCTTGCTGCGCCACAGGACGTAGTCGGCCATTACCCGGATGGTGCCGACGGCGCTCTCGGGAGAATCGTACTGGGGAATTCTGCCTTCGGCAAGGATCTCGGCTCCTTCGCTGACCTTTTTCGTGCCCAGGAAACAGGCCAGAATCGGCTTTTGCGGCTTTTTCCGGGCTATCTTGACCACCGCCTTGGCGGTCGCCGCCGGATCGGTCATTGCCTGGGGCGTCAACAGCACGAGAATCGTGTTGACGTTGGGATCGTCCAGAACCACATCCAGCGCAAATTCATACCGGTCCGCAAGAGCGTCCCCTAAAACGTCAATCGGGTTGTGCAGATTGGCTGCGGCAGGAAGCTCGTTCGCTAATTTCTGCACGGTCTCATCGGCAAGCTGTGCAAACGTGAGTCCTTTCCTTTCGATGGCGTCCGTAGCCATGATGCCCGGCCCGCCGGCATTCGTAATAACGGCCACGCTGGGGCCTGTCGGGAGCGGCTGATCCGCAAAGACCCTCGCGTAGTCAAATTGCTCTTTTATGGAGTTGCACCGGATAATGCCGGCCCTCTGAAAGGCCGATTCGTATGCAACTTCGCGGCCGGCCAGACTCCCGGTATGGGAGGAAGCTGCCTTTGCTCCCGCGGTTGTGCCCCCTGATTTTATCAACAGTATCGGTTTGCTATGGGAGATTTGCTCGGCCTGGCGTACGAAATTGTTGCCGTCGGCGATGCTTTCGAGATACCCCGCTATCACCTTGGTATGCGGGTCTTCTCCGAGGGCCTTGATGACATCCAGCTCGTCGATGTCGGCCTTGTTGCCGATGCTGACGAGCTTGCTGAAGCCGATTCCATACGTGCTGGCCATGTCCAGTATGGCGGCCAGCAGGGCGCCGGACTGCGAGACGTAACCCGTCACCCCTTCGACCGGCAAGTCGCCGCCGAAGCTGGCATTGAGTTTGTTCGCCGGGGCGATGACGCCCAGGCAGTTGGGGCCGATGACTCTGATGCCCGCCCGTTTGGCAATTTGGAGAACTTGCTCTTCGAGCTGCTTTCCCTCTTTACCAACCTCTTTGAAGCCGGCGGTGATGATAATGACAGACTTGGCCTTGGCCTCTGCGCATTGCTCCATAACGCTCGGCACAATCTTCGCGGGTACGATGATAATCACCAAATCCGGTATTTGCCCGATGGACTGCAGGTCCGGGTAGCACTTGAGGCCCTCGATGCTGTCGGCTTTGGGATTCACGGGAAACAGATCGCCCTTGTAGCCGGCCGCAATCAGGTTGGCCAGGATTTCGTGACCGACTTTGTTCTTTTCTCGGGAGGCACCGACAATCGCTACTGATTTCGGATTGAAGAAACTTTCCAGACTCATAAGGATTAACAATCCTTTCTCAATAAGGGCCAAGATCCAAAATGAGCATTGTATTTCATGCGAAGTACAGTCGCAATGGTTTTTATTCTCGATAAACCCATAGCTGCTGGGGGGCATCTCTCGTTTGTAGGTACATTTTTAGTTGTTCGACCCAGCCAATCCGAGACATGGTGGCCGGGTGGCACCTTTTCCGCCGGAGGCGGGAGAGGTGCTTGAGCCGAAGGGCCAAACGTGTTGGGGATGGCTGACGAGCCGAACCTGTTGAAATGGTGGAGCTGGAAAGACGAGCATTGACTTTTGTCTATTTGTCGGATTTGGGCGCTTATTTTCTTAGTTCCGGTATGTCCGGTTCGATGTGAATGGTGATGTTGACGGGGCGGGATATCTGCTCGTCCAAAGCCCGTTCCAGACGTTCGGATATTTCATGTGCCTGAGTAACATTCAATTCCGGCTCCACCAGAATATGTAGGTCCAGAAAGACTTCTCTGCCGACGGTGCGAGTTCGGAGTTGATGCCAACGTCGTATTTGCTCATTGGCATTGATGATCTGTTTGATGTGGTCAATGGTTTCCTGGTCCACGGCGCTCTCGGTTAGTTCGCGCAGGCAATCGCCGATTACCTTGACCCCTACCCAGATAATCATCAGCCCGACCGCAATGGCCGCGACCTGATCCCCGTGCTCAAAGCCCAGTTCCAGAGATATGAATCCTATCACCACCGCCACCGAACTTAAGGCGTCGCTGCGATGATGCCAGGCATTGGCGTATAGGGCGGCACTATGGGACTGCATGGCGATCCTTCTGGTTATCCGGTAAACCCATTCTTTAGCCACGATGGAAAACACACCGGCTATGAGAATCGCAACTCGCGGCGTCGTGACTTTGTGCTCAGCTATGGCTATAGTGGCATAGTAGATCATGCCGGCGCCCACAGCAATCAATACTGCCGCAATGGATGCCGCGGAGAAGGTCTCAATGCGACCGTGGCCATACGGATGCTGCTGATCGGGTTCCTTCGCACCGAGATACGAGCCCACCAGGACGACGGCGTCGGTAGCCGTATCTGAGACTGAATGGATTCCATCGGCTACTAAGGCCAAGGAAGCGGCAGAAAGCCCCACCACTATTTTCACCGCAGACAGAACAATATTCACGGCGATGCCCAGATAGGTGACTGATTTTATCTGCTTGCGGGCAATTTGTTGTTTCTCGTTTGCCATCGCTGTATTAGCCCAGTAGCCGTGTGCGTGCCGTCCGGAACCTATCGAGATAGCTTTCGGCGGTGGGTTGATCCTTTGCCTCGACTATAACTCGCATGACCGGCTCGGTGTTGCTCGCCCGCAGGTGCAGCCAGCCGTCCTCGAAGTCAAATCGGCAGCCGTCGGTGGTATCGAGCTTTGCCCCGGCGAAGGTCTCCTTGGCCAGGTTCAGAATTTGCTCCACCTGGGCCGGTTCGGCGGCGAATTTTTCTTTGGTCATGTGATAGCGGCCGATCTGACCGGCCAATTGGCTTATCGTCTTTCCCGTCTCGGCCGTCAATTGCAGGACATGGGCGATGCCTACGAGGCTATCTCGCACCAGGCCCACGCGCAGGTCGATTACGCCGCCGTTTCCTTCCCCGCCGATGACGCAGTCGTGCTCGAGCATCGCGTGCGCCACGTTGGCCTCCCCGACGGCGGTGCGGATGACCTCGCCGCCGGACTGCCCGGCGATGTCATCGACCATCCGCGAAGTGGAGAGATTGGTGGCGATCTTGCCGGTTCTCTCGCTCAGAACGTGCTTTGCCGCCAGGGCGAGCGTATATTCTTCGCCGATATAGGTGCCCGTTTCATCGACGATGGCCAATCTGTCGGCATCCGGGTCTTGTGCGAAACCTATGTCGGCTTGATTTGTCTTTACCGCCTCACACAGGCCCTGCAGATTCCGGGCGATGGGTTCGGGGCTGTGAGCGAATAGACCGCTGGCTTCATCGTTGATTGCTACCACCTCGCAGCCCAGTTCGGCGAGCAGTTTCTTGGTAATTCGTCCACCGGCTCCGTTGACGCTGTCTAGGACGACTTTGCACTTCCGAGCCGCTACCGCTTGCTTGTCCACGATAGCCAGAATCTTGGCAATGTGAAACGTGTCCGCCTGGTTGTTGCAAGATACTCGTCCGCAATGAGGCGAATCTGCCATAGCAAAACTCTTATCGAGGAAGCGTTGCTTGATTTGCGCAGCCTGCTCAGCGGAAGGTGCGATGCCGCTTCCAAGCAGCAGCTTTATGCCGTTGTACTGTATCGGGTTGTGCGAGGCGGTGATGACCACGCCGCCGCTGCACCTCAGCTCTTTGGCCATGATTGCCACGCTGGGCGTTGTCACGAGCCCCAGGTCAACGACGTGAATTCCCGTGGCACACAGTCCCGCGGTCACGGCCGATGCGAGCATCTGTCCGCTGGTGCGGGAGTCTCGCCCGATACAGACCGTGGCGGCGTCTTCTGTGGAAGGGCCGAGGCTTTGCAGAAACGAACCGAATGCACAGCCATAATCGGCGGCCACTGAGGCCGTCAGGTTCTCGCCGACAATGCCGCGAAGTCCGCTGACGCTGATTATAAGCTGCTCAGACATGCTGGTTGCTCCGGCGGCCGTAGGAAACAGCGCGCCCGGACTGCGCCATGTGCTGTGCACTATGGTGCTTAGTCCAGCTTGCAGGCATAGATTTCGTTCACGAATTCGAGCTTGCCCAGCTCCTCGACCACTTTGGCATCCGGCTCTTTGTCCAGACTGACCGCGAGCACCGCTTTTTGTTCGGCAAGCTTTTGTCCGACGCCCATCGTGCAGATATTGATATTGTGCTTGCCGCAAACCGTACCGACGGCCCCGATGACGCCGGGCTTGTCATCGTTGAAGATCACCACCACCGGCCCCTGTGGCGTCATTTCGACGTTGAAGCCGTCGATTTCGATAATACGGTACAACGCGCCGCCGAAAATAGACCCCGTTACCGCGCGTGTCACTTTGTCGGTGACGACTTCGGCCCGGAAGCTTGCAGCCACGTCCTGAGGCTGTGGATTCTTCGTTTCGTTGATACTGATGCCTCGTTCCTTGGCCAGAACCGGCGTATTGACCATGTTCAGCGGCATATCGAAGTGCTTCTGTAACAAACCGATCGCGAAATTGAGCGTGACCGGTTCCACAGTCATTTCGGCGATGGAGCCGCGATACTGGACGCGGACGTCTTTGATGTGTCCGGGCGCGATGGTGCTGAGCAGGGTCCCGATACGCTGCGCCAGTTTGGCGTACCGGTCGACGATGGGTGGGACCGCCCCGGCGATAGAAGGAGCATTCAGGGTGTTTCGCAGCGGACCGCCTTTGATGGCGTCGACCAGGATTTGCGCGGCCTCAACCGCCACCTCAATCTGGGCCTCCTCGGTGCTGGCTCCCAAATGGGGCGTCACCAGGCAGTTCTCAAATTCGGTGAAACGGGTATTTTCCGGCGGCTCTTTCGGATACACATCCAAAGCCGCCCCGGCAATCCGCTTCTCAGCCAGCGCCTTATACACCGCATCTTCATTGATGATTCCACCGCGAGCGCTGTTGATTAGACGTACGGTCGGCTTCATGAGCTTGATTTGTTCGGCGTCAATCATGTTCAGCGTCTGCTCGTTCCTCGGCACGTGGACGCTGATGTAGTCTGCCTTTTTGAATATCTCGTCAAGCTCTTCGGTTACTTTCACCCCGAGCTTTTCTGCGTCTGTGGGGGCGGCAAGCGGATCGTAGCCCAGGATTTGCATATTGAAGCCCTTTGCCCTTCTGGCCACGGCCATGCCGATTCTGCCCAGTCCTATCAGGCCCAGGACTTTATTGTTGAGCTGATTGCCCATGTATTTCTTTCTGTCCCAGGCTCCGCCTTTCAGGCTGTTGCACGCGGGAACAACGTTTCGGCTCATAGCCAGGATGAGGGCCATAGTATGCTCGGCGGCGCTGACGGTGTTGCCACCGGGGGTATTCATGACCAGAATTCCTTTCCTTGTGGCTTCCGGCACGTCGATATTGTCCACGCCGACGCCGGCTCGGGCGATGCCTTTGAGCTTGCCCGGACTGGCCAGGACTTTCGCCGTGACCTTCGTGCCGCTGCGAACGATAAGCCCGTCATGTTCGCCGATAATCTGGGCCAGCTCATCTTCACTTATGCCGGTTTTCACCACGGCCTCGACGCCGTCCATCGAATTCAATAGGTCTATTCCTTCCTGTGCGAGTTTGTCGGTAATAAGAACTTTAATCATTTGTGTCGCTCCGTATATCTTTCTCCATAGCGCATTTTTCACTCGTCCTCGCGTTCATCGCTCAATTGTAGCAGCGTCCTGTGTTCGTTCACCCTCAGCCGTGTTGTGCTACAAGTGCCCGCGTCATCGTTACGGCCCAGCCGGCTGCGATGATAATAACAAGCGCCAGAATCAAATATCTTGCTCTAACCTCGTACAAGAGTCTGTCGAAAAACCGAAAATATACTCCAAAGGCTGCCGTCAGAAAAGCGAAAAACCCTATTACTATCATAATTGAGCACAGAAAAGCGGCGGCCGGCTGGATATAAAAGGCCTCGGCGATTTTTCCCTGTGCGAAGGCAAGCACGGACGTCGTCATTCCGCAGGTGGGGCACGGCAGGCCGGTCCTGGCCTTGAAGCCGCAATAGCCCAGCCACCAGCTCAGATCGATGTTGTATCTGGCCACCAGATGCAGCAGGCCGAATATCACAATAACTGCTAAGCATATAAGGACGGCTATGGCCCGCTGTCGGGAAGATGCTCGGCGGTGCGCTTTACTTCGACTTAACTGTTGGCTTATCTGCATACCGAAGTTACAATACTATGTTCGTGTGCTCTGTCAAGCTGGTACCCGGATGGGGACTATGGCGTTAGAACACAAGGATTTGAGTCAGATGCTGGAAACCGCGATTGTCGCGGCTCGGCTGGCCGGCCAGCGGGCGATGGAGGAGATCGACTATACCAAGTCTTCACGCAAGGAAGGTCAGGACGAGTTAGTAACGCAGACCGATGCGCGGTGCCAGCAAATAATTATTGCCCGTATCAAAGAGACCTATCCGGACCACGGCTTTATTGCCGAAGAAGGCCAGCAAGGGCAGTTTTTCAAGCAGGCGCCCAGGGGGGGTGAGCCTATCTGGTGGGCCATCGACCCGATAGACGGGACGAATAATTTCGCCCATCGTGTGCCGATCTTCGTCATTAGCGTCGCCGTTATGTCTGAGGGCCGGCCGGTTGCAGGGGTGATTTTTGAGCCGGCCACCGATTCGATGTACACCGCGGTCGAGGGCGGCGAGCCGCAGCTAAACGGCAGGCGAATAGCCGCCAGTGACGAGACCATCAGCAAGTTCGCCAGCGTGGGCCTGGACAGCCATTTCTATGAGGATGCGCCGGGGCCTGCGCATGAGATTATGGTGCGTACGCGGTTTCGCAACTTGGGCACGACGGCGCTGCAATTGGCGTATGTGGCCAAGGGCAGCTTTGTAGCCACGGTCCATTCCCGTCCGAAATTGTGGGATATCGCTGCGGGCATGTTGATTGCCGAGTCCGCCGGCGCGGTGGTGGGGGATTGGCAAGGCGGCAAGATCTTCCCGGTTGATATCGACAACTATCAGGGCGAGCGCTGGCGCATCATGGCGGCGAGCAAAAAGGTGCACGGCGAGATTGTGAAGCTGCTCCAAACGTAGGTGCATGCTTCATCGCGGGTCCGGCACGGGTTGCAGGGCTACAACTCTGACATTGTCATCGGCGG
>Ga0180434_10000770_pt1 | contig 46857 bp, 40 predicted proteins | sample SS_ome_7_FD_132453 | JGI IMG/M metagenome (GOLD analysis project Ga0180434, IMG submission 132453) | Hypersaline lake sediment archaeal communities from the Salton Sea, California, USA - SS_1_D_2 metaG | ecosystem: Environmental > Aquatic > Non-marine Saline and Alkaline > Hypersaline >... | reverse complement strand
GGGAAGGAATTTGGAAAAGCTTTTTGCAGAATATGTTGAGGAAGATAAATATCTACCATCTGACAAAGAGCAATTGTCTTTAGTGTCAGTTGTTCCTCAGAGGAAAGTTCTCTGAAGGTTTCTTCGAAACCTTTTATGAAGTCGTCCTTGAATTCAGTTTGTGACAGGAGAAAGCTAAAGAAGGCAAAGAGTTGTTTCTTATACACTCGTTGGCCGGAAAGGTCAAACGAGAGTCTAGCCTTTAGGCGTTTTGAAATAAAGTTTTCTTTAACGAGCTTCGATAAAATACTGCCGACATCCTCTTTTTCGAACTTGAGTTTGTATGGAGCTTTCGACTCGGTGATCCGTGCATCCTCGGAGGAGGAAGATGTAATCACACTTATTCCCACTTCGTTTAGCCGTCTGAGAAAATTCTTAAGAGTTTGTAGTTCGACAATGCCCTCGGATTCAAGGCGGTCAGAACGAAAAAAGTCGTCGATAACAACAAGAAGCCGTTTTCTCCTCGCGTAATATCTACGGTATTCGGAAAGTAGCCGGACATACGGAGTGAGGTCATCGCCGTTTTCAAGGTTTTTTCGAAATGGGGTTTTAGCTTGTCTGGACCACAAAACAAGATATTTTCGGCGAAGAAAGCCCCACCTTTTTTCTTGCGAGAGATTATTAGCTAAGCGTCCCATAAAAATGGTCTTCCCCTGTTTGCGGTCGCTATGTATTAGGATATGGAACCACTCTTTTGACCTCATCTCCTTCATCGAGGAAGTGACTTCCTTAAGAAGCTTGCGTTCCGCGTCCAACTTCAAGGACACGTAAATCATTGGTTCCGGATCGGCACAGCCCGTGTAGAGGTTATGTCGATATGTGGCGCGATTTCTTTTTTGCTCAGGCCTGATGTGGCGAGGGAAACAGTCAAAGCTAACTTTTACCTTGTCCTCTATCTCCAATTTCCGGTGCTTGTTGACCTGCCAAACGACAAAACGCCAACCGAATACTACAGGTACTATAATGGCCAACAAAGACAGATAGTTACTCCGGATCCACTGTTTTAATTTGCGTAGGTCTTCGGACGAACTAGCGTTAGAGTTTTCTTTTGAGGCTGGCAGTCTCGATTGTTCATAAGGTTGGACCGGTTGTGCTTGAGATGTTGAAGTATCAGGCTCGGTGGATGTCTTTTGTCCAAAGGCTGACTGATTTGGCTGGTCGTTTGGACCTCTAGGCAACAGATTCGGTTTTGATGTGGCATCTGTCTCAAGGAAGGTGATATCAAGTGGATCGGCTCTATCGTAGCCCCCTGTATCACATTCGAATATGGCGATGATTGCGGCGATTACCGTAAGGAAAAGCAGACACGAATAGATTGGTTTCATATGTCTACGCCTCACGAATGATGAGTCAAAGCGTCCCGGGGAGAATACCCGATAGAAGATGACAGTTGATCCCTACCAATCTCGCCAGACGCACCTTATTTATTTGGATATTATAACTGATCCGTGCCTGAGTGCAAGTCACATTGCAGCGGGAGCGTGCCGTGCTTGTGCCGTGGGGACCGCCTGCGTAAAGCATGGGACTAAGCGTTGACGCCGGCGATGACGACCACGTATTCGCCCGCGGTTCTTTTTCAAACTGGACCAATACCTGGGTCTGAAAAAAAGCGGTCAGCAATACTCTGTTTCGGGGCTGCTCGAAAATTCCTTTGACGGTGACGTCCTTTTCGGGTATAATATATAGTTAACACACAAGCCAAGGGCTTGTGAGTAGATCAGTAAATGAGTAGATGAGTAAATGAGCAGCCGCATGAACACATTCACGCATATACGCATCAACCACCCGCAAGACAGCTTGTCCGGCGTGAATCGTGAAGCGTGAAGCGTGAAACGCGAATACCACATGCGAGATACGAGATACCAGATACGAGATGCGAGTAAGGATGGGCAAATTGGGCATTTTAGGCAGCCGCGGCAGCGGCTTTACAACTGTAGAGAATATTTGACAAATCGGGCTTATTTGAAAAAGCAAAGCCAATATCATAATAGGTAAAATAGAGGCAACCTTTTTTATCATAGAGACTTACGATAGAAATACCCAGAAGGGACGATGAATAATGGGCAAGCTTCAAGGCAAAGCCAATATAAAAATAGGCAAGAATGAATGCTAACTTGTTTGCACAAAAAGGCTTACGAAAATGCTTCGGAGAGTACCCAAATTTACAATTGTCCGGATGCTTCCGCCAGCGGTGTGCTCGACCCGGCGGCAACAAGCCCCCCTGCAATGCAGGGGGCTATGCGGGTGCGATGACGATGACGTATTCCCCTTTGGGCTTGTCTTCAAGCTGGGCCAGCAGCTCGGGCAATCGGCTGCGCTGTACCGATTCGAAGACCTTGGTCAGCTCCTTGGCCAGCGCCGCCCTGCGGTCGCCGAAGACAGCCAAAGCATCCTGTAAGAAGCTGCGCAAACGATGCGGACTCTCATAATAGATAAGCGTGTACGGCGATTGCTGGTCCACAGCCAGGAATTTTCTGCGTTTGGCGCTGGTGCGGGGCGGGAAGCCGCGAAAAGTAAAGCTATGCGTAGGCAAGCCCGACAGGACCAAGGCCATCACAAAAGCGGTGGCACCGGGGACCATCGTCACTTCGATGCCTGCCTGGATAGCAGCCCGAATCAATGTGAAGCCGGGATCGGAGATGCCGGGCGTGCCGGCGTTGGTCACCAGAGCGACGGATTTGCCTTCTTCAAGCAAGCCGACAATCTTCTTTGCCGCCCGGGCCTTATTGTGCTCGTGGAAAGAGATTTGCGGCTTTTTGATCTCGAAGCGCTTGAGCAGAACGCCGGTCTTGCGGGTATCTTCGCTGGCGACGTAATCCACCTGCCGCAGCGTATCCAATGCACGCAGAGAAATGTCGGAGAGGTTTCCGATAGGTGTGGCCACCAGAAAAAGCATCATCTTTCCCTTGATAAGGTCATGTGCAACTCGCAGGCGAGATTCCGGCTGTTCGACTTCGCCCACAATGGCCGTCAGCGGGACTTGACGTACAGTCCTTTGCGTCTCTTGGCCAGTATCTTACACCCGGACTTGGTCCGCATCCGAGCACGAAAGCCGCAAGCTCGTGACTTCTTGACTTTGCTTTTGCGACGATTCTCCATAGATACCGTGTCACCCCAGGACTATATGAATTGGCTGGGTATGTACAGCCGGCAACCTGTGGGAGCAACTATTCGCCTAATGTTGACGGCGGAATCATAGCATGCCTGGCGAGTCTTTCAAGCTAATTTCGCTTCGCAGCGACGCAGGCGGTTTAGATGGACCCGCGTCCTTCATCAGCATTGCCTGCTCCAGGCGTATTGCAGGACGGAGCGACAGCACATCAGCCGGTCCGGTCAGGCTTCGGCTCATCCAGCTCATACAAGATAATAGTAGACGCCACAAGAGCGGCGGTTTCCGTCCGCAGAACCCGTTTGCCGAGGGTCACACTAATAGCGCCCTTGTTGCAGGCCATCGCAATTTCCTCCTCCGTGAAACCGCCCTCAGGGCCAATACACAAAGCCACCGAAACCGGTTCTTTGCCGACTTCTTGCAGGACGTTTCGCAAGTTCCGTCCGTGTCCGTACGGCGTAGCAATCAAAGACAGGTCGAAGGCGTCGAGCGCCGGTACAGCGTCCTTGAATTTAGCGGGGCCGTCAATCCGGGGCAGACGGCCTCGGTGAGACTGCTCCGCGGCCTCGGCGATTATCCGCTGCCAGTGAATCAATTTATGACGCTTGATCGTGTGTGCCTGCTGAATCAGGCTACGTTCCGTGACCATCGGGACGAAGTCTACGACACCTATTTCCGTGCATTTTTGCAACACGAACCGAAACTTATGCTGCTTCAGCAGGCTTTGATACAACGTGACCCGCACGGCTGGCTCACCCGCTGCTCGGTGCTTTTCGAGAATCGTGCCGGTGACCTTATCGGGGCCGACCTTATCAAGGACTACCTCGTACTCCCAGCCGGTATTATCCAGCACGATAATCCGGTCGCCCGGTGCCATCCGCAGAACATTGCGAATCTGATGCGTCTGGCGGCCGGCAAGCAACACCTGCTCACCGTGCAGGCATTCATGGGATATGAAAAATCGGTGCAGCATTTTTCTCGCCTTGTCATACGTCTATGTCAACCGTATGCCCTTGAAGATGATTTTGCCGGCGACATACACTGCTGCGATACCTATAATTCGATACTATGAGAACCGAAGGAGAAAAACAAGCAAGAGCGTACCTGTATGCCCTTGTCGCTGTTCTTTGCTGGTCCACGATTGCCTCGGCCTCCAAAATCTCTCTGCGTTACCTTCAGGTTTTACCGCTGCTATTTTATGCCTCTATTGTATCAACAGGCTTCCTCTTTGTTTACCTATTATCATCGAGAAGACTGCCGCTGCTGAAAACCTTATCGAGGACGGACTATTTGCGCTCTGCGCTGCTCGGCTTTTTTAATCCTTTTCTTTATTATGTGATTTTGCTCAAAGCCTATGACATTCTGCGAGCCCAGGAGGCCATGACGATAAATTGGACGTGGCCGGTAACGCTGGTGCTGCTCTCGATTCCGCTGCTGCGTCAAAAAATCAAAATCAGGAGCATCCTTGCGATAATCATCAGCTTTTTCGGCGTGTTTGTTATCGCCACGCGAGGAGACGTTTTGCAACTGGACTTTACGAATCCCGGTGGGGTGGTATTGGCTCTGGCCAGCACCGCAATTTGGGCCTTGTTCTGGATCTGCAACGTACGAGACAGGATTGATGAAGCCGTCAGATTGTTCCTGAACTTTCTATTTGGCTCCGCATTCATTGTACTGTCAATGCTGATTTTCACGCAAGCCGCTGTGCCGAATGTAAAGGGCCTGATTGGCGCGGTTTACATTGGCTTGTTTGAAATGGGCATTGCTTTCCTGGCCTGGCTAAGAGCGCTGAGGCTTTCCAAGACAACCGCTCACGTCGCAAACTTAATTTATCTGGCACCCTTTCTTTCGCTGGTGGTGATTTCTTTGGCCGTAGGTGAGAAGATCTCCGCGTCAACCATCATCGGTCTCATTCTCATCATAGGAGGAATAATCCTGCAAAAGATATGGAGCTAACATGCCGCGAAAATACAGATGGCTGAATGATATCCTTTTCAGTTCTCCTGGAATACGGGCATAGTTTCTGCTAACATCACAGGTTGACTGAGTAAATACGATCACAGAATCGGAGGTAAATAACATGATGACAAAGAGAACCGGCCCACTTTTGACAAGCTGTATCTTGGCCGCATGTGCCGTGGCAGCGATATGCTGGGCGGCAGCCGACAGGAAGTCGCTGCCCAATTCGGAACAGGAGGAAAGAATCTTGGATGTGCTTGAGGATATGTACGAAAATCAGCAGATGGGAATGTGGAATGTCACGCCGGAGGACGGCAGGTTATTGCGCGTGCTCACCGAAGCAACCGGGGCCAAGCGTGTGGTGGAGATCGGCACGTCGAACGGCTACTCCACCATCTGTTTTTGCCTGGCTCTGCGGAATACAGGCGGCAACATCATCACCCATGAAATTGATGCTCGGCGGGCCTCGCTGGCACGGGAGAACTTCAAGCGAGCAGGCGTTAGCGATATGGTCACGCTGGTCGAAGGGGATGCTCATGAAACCGTCACGAAACTCAAAGAGCCTATCGATGTTCTCTTTATCGATGCGGACAAGCAAGGCTACATCGATTATCTCAACAAACTCCTGTCTCTCGTCCGCGGCGGCGGGCTTATTCTCGCCCACAACACCAGCGACTTGGGCTCGATGATGCAGGACTATCTCAAGGCCGTAACAACCAATCCGGAACTGGAGACGATATTCCTGCACGAGCATGATCGCGGCGTGGGTGTGACACTGAAGAAACGCCAATAGGAGCGCCCGTATGAGAGCAAAGAGAAAGGACGCGCATTGCACGCCCTATAGAATACTTGGGCCTGGTCTACAGTTCCAAATCATAGAACGAGGTCTTGCGCAGCTCGGCGGTCGGCAGCATCTTGCTGTGGTCTCTGGCACTGCGGAGTTTCTCGAGATTATCCAGGCGGCCGATCTTTTCCAGACGCTTGTAGATCTTGTACCAGCCGCAGTCTCTTTCCGGATCAACCTCGCACTTTCCTTCGTTCGTACCGCCGCAGGGACCGTTAAGGAGCTGCTTGGCACAGGAAGTAATCGGACAAATTCCGCCCGTATAATCCAGCGCACAGTCTCCGCACGCTTCACAACGTTCATCGGACGGCCACAGCCCTTGCAAGCCACCCAGTGACACCGTGTTAGCACCGGGGTGCACGACCTTGTCCACGACCTTCGCAACCGCCTGGACGCCGACGCCGCAGGTCAGCGCCAAAACCGAGTCTGCTTCTTGAAGCTTGTCGCGTTCTTGTGCGAGCCTGCTGGCAATGAGTATCTTGTTACAGAGAAAATCGACCAGGATCTCGCCTGTTATATTCTTGCCGGCGTTGCGAAGCTCCGCGTTCATTTCATCGAGCGCCTTTTGGCCGCCGGTTTCGCAGACTTCCGCACAGCCGTTGCAGGCCAATAGAAGGATGTTCTTTTCCTTGCCAAGTGATGCCAAGACTTCTTCGACCGGCTTATTCTGTGTGTACAGCATCTTCGATTTCCTTTAGGACAATATCAATGATTTGCGGCACCTTGTGCGCAATTTCGTCCATCAACTGCAAGCCGCAATCTATCTTCGCGGGTTCTACGCCGATGATGACGATTTCTTTTGGGCCGTCGCTTATCCTCTTGGCCACCGACAGAGCATCGACCAAACCGATCTGATGCAGACTTATGCGTGAGTCGCCCTGCCGGACGAAATGTGCCTCCAGCTTGCTCTCTTGTCCACCTGCAAAGCGAGCGACGTAAACGGTTCCAGGTTCTTTGCCGGCTCTCAACGCATCGATGACTATCAGCTTCTGTACGTCCCGCGCGAGCAAAAGGACGTCCAGTGCCGCCGTGCCGCCGTCCACTACCTCCACATTCCCCGGCAGAGTGTGTTCGGCAAGCTCGCGAACCACGTGCACGCCCACACCCTCGTCGGCGAGCAGGATATTTCCCAAACCAAGGACCAGAGTACGCCCGGACTTGCGGCGATTATTATCCGGCCTCGCTTCCATTAAGTCGGTGACGGCGGTGTTTTGCACATTAGACAATCTTAAATACCCCTAATATATTTGCTTTGGCGTCCAGCGTATGCACAGAGCAGGCCAGGCAGGGATCGAACGCCCGCACGATGCGCACCAGCTCGAACGGGTTTTCCTTATCCTTCACTTTCGCTCCGATCATCGCCTGCTCGACCGCCCCCGGCTGGTCTTTGTCGTCCTTCGGCGAAGCATTCCAGGCCGTCGGCGTTATCACCTGATATCGGCTGGTCTTTTTGTCCTTGATGCTCATCCAATGGCCTACCGCACCTCGCGGCGCCTCTGTCAGGCCTGCGCCTTCGGCCTCATCGGGCACTTCACTCTCGACAATCGCGGGCTCGCCGGGCTTCAGCGCGAGCAGCCAATCCACCATAGAATCCGCGACCAGCTTAGACTCCAACGCCCTGGCCGCGTGGCGTCCGAGCACCGAGAACAGCGCATCAACCTTTACGCCCGCTTGACTGAGTGCCGAATCAACCAACTCTTTTGTCTTGGCATCGCCCTGCACGTAATTGCTTACCATCCGTGCCAACGGCCCCAGCTCGCAAACCTTGCCGTTGTATCGCGGCGACTTGATGAACGAATACGCCTGCTTCTTCTTGACGTCCGGCTGCGTCTGCCCTTGTGCAGGGTTTTTGCCCGAACCTGCATCCGCGTACCAGGAGTGCTTGACGTCCTCCGTGATGTTTTCTTTGGCGAACGGCTCGGCTTTCAAATCCGCTGAAACAATGCCCGTTTTGAAGAGCATTCCATGTGGCAAGTGAAAACCGCCGTAGGCTAAGAACCGGCGGCAACCTTGACCAATGGCAAAATAGTCATCGTAGGCCTTGGCCACAGCTATGATATCCGGGATGTAGGCGTTATCGACGAAGTCACGGATTTCGTTCAATCGCCACAGGAAATTTGTAATCTTGTCTTCCGTGACTTTCTCAGTGACGCCACCCGGGACGATGCCCACATTGTGCGGCATCTTTCCGCCGAAAATCGTCAGCATCTCCTGACACTTGCGGCGGATATCCAAGGCCCGCAGGTAATGGTCCACGAGCTGTGCGTTCGCCTGACCCGTTATTCGATAGTCGCCTTCGAAACGCGGAACGAACGGATACAAATCTCCCAGCGCACCGACCGCATCCACGTAGTCCAAGGCAGCAAGATGATAAAAGTGCAAAATATGTGACTGCAGGAAATTCGAGCCGAATATCAGTGCGCGAACGAGCTTGGCATTATCGGGGACATTGCCGTCCAAACCGAAAGCATCATCCAAGCAGAGGGCCGAAGCCGTCGCGTGCGCGGTCGGGCAGACTCCACATATCCGCTGTGTCAGACGATTGGCATCGCGCGGGTCTCTTCCCTGCAGAATGAGCTCGAAACCTCGAAAAAGAGTGCCTGCGCTCCGCGCATCCTTGACCTGGCCGTCGTCGATGACGGCTTCAATCGCCATGTGCCCCTCAATCCTGGTGATGGGGTCGATCTTTATTTTCGTCGTCATATTAGTCCCTCAAAAGTAATCCTCTCGTAAAGGGGTGACGTACCATCCGGAAATTCAGGCTCCACGCAACCCAAACAAGGTGAGCCCGCCTTGACACACCAACTTATGCCGCTATTCCACTGCCTCAGCGGACAATCCGCGTATGTGTAATGTCCCTTGCAACCTAATTTGTAAAGACACCCCGGATCGCCCAGCTTCTCTGCAAACTTTCCTTTATCGAAATCCGCGCGTCTGGGACAATTTTCGTGAACGAGCTGGCCGAAGAAGAGCTTGGGCCGAGACAAATGGTCCAGCTCCACCGCCTGGAGGCCGGAAAACAGCACCGCCGATACGGTCCCCATAAACCAATCCGGATGCACGGGACAGCCAGGCACATTCACTACGGGAGTGTTGATATTCTTTTCCTTGAAGACTTCCTGCACGCCCTTGCATCCCGTGGGGTTCGGCTCGCCTGCAGGGATACCACCGAACGTGGCGCACGTGCCAACAGCAATAGTCAGTAGCGCGTTTTTTCCGAGCTCTTCCACGCTTTGCTGAATCGTCAGGTGCTTGCCGTCCCGCTCGCCGATGCTGCCATAGAGCCCGCCCTCAGCGGTAGGAATCGCACCCTCGACCACCAAAATGTATTGGCCCTTGCGCTCGGTCTCGGTATCTTTAAGGACCTTGATGACCGGCTCTCCCTGGCCGGCCATGATGGTGGCGTGGAACATCAAATTCAGTTGCTGGCCGGGAACCAGCTCATCCAACAACAGATTCTGGATACGGGGACTAACCGCGTTAAGAACAGAGACGGAACACCCTGTGCAACCCGCCCCTTGCAACCAAACCACTGCGTGTTCTTTCGTATCCGTTTTCTTCTCAGTAGGCTTTTTCGTTTGAACCGCCATAATCTCTTTTCTCCGAAATCTTACAAACCGGCTTCATCAAGAATGGCCGGCACCTTATCGTCCCAACCGAGAGGCATGATATGAATACCCTGACAATAGTCTTTGACATCCTTGATCGTTCGCGCGGCAATCTCCACTCCCGTTTGGCCAGACTTGGTTTTCTCCTTGTCTTTCTTCAGCTCCTCGATGAGCTCTTCCGGCACATTTACGCCGGCCACGTTGGCATTCATAAACCGAGCCATGCCCACGGATTTTAGAATCACCAGCCCCGCCAGAATGGGCACGTTCAAGTCCGAGACCTGCTTGACAAACTCCTTGAATTTGTCCGCATCGTAAACGGCCTGTGTTTGGAAAAACTGCGCTCCGGCCTCGACTTTCTTTCTCATCTTGATAATCTGCATCTCCAGAGGGTCCGCCTCGGGCGTGACCACCGCGCCCAGGAAGAACTCGGGCTTGCCATCCAGGTCATTTCCCACCATGTCCTTGCCCCGTTCAAGCATTTTTGCCGCTTGCAGTAACTGGACCGAATCCAGGTCGAAGACACCCTTAGCCTCCGGGTGGTCACCCAGCTTCTGATGGTCACCGGTCAAACACAGAACGTTCTCCACCCCCAGCCCGTACCCGCTTAACAAATCAGACTGCAATGCCAGACGATTACGGTCGCGACAGGTCATCTGCAACACCGGCTCCAGGCCCCGGTCAAGCAAGAGCCGACACGTCGCGAGCGAGCCGAACCGCATCACCGCACTTTGCAGGTCGGTGACATTGAAGGCGGTGACTCTCTCCTTTAAGGATTCCGCCTCCTCGAGATGCTTATCCATGTTGACGCCTTTGGGCGGGCCAATCTCGCTCGTCACTACAAACTCGCCGGCCTGCAAGGCCTGTTTTAGTTTCGTCATCTATCTTCCCCTTCACTATGCGTGAATAATCAGCGCCCAAAAATCCATCTGCACGGATAAGAACTGAGCTCTATGTTCTGTGCGGCTTTTTCTTGCTTTGGGCAGCAACTTTCTCAGCGGCCTCCACAGTATTGTGCAGCAGCATCATCGTGGTCATCGGCCCCACGCCGCCGGGTACCGGCGTGATGAAACCGGCCTTTTCCTTGATTGCTTCGAAATCGACGTCACCCACAGTTTTCTTCTTGGGTTTGCCTTTCTCGTTGAGGACCGGATTGCCCTTTTCATCGGTGACGGGAACACGGTTGATCCCGATATCAATCACGACCACCCCATCTTTGACCATATCAGCTTGTATGAGTCCGGGCTTACCCACAGCGACCATCAAAATATCGGCTCTTTTCGTATGAAAAGCCAAGTCCTTCGTGGCGATATGGCAAACGGTCACAGTGGGTGACTCCATTAGCGACGCCAACAGCATAAGCGCAAGGGGCTTGCCCACAATCTCCGAGTGGCCCACAACCACCAGCTCTTTGCCCTTAAGTTCTACGCCACTTGATTTGAGAAGTTCAACGGCCGCTCTGGCGGTGCACGGAGACAACCCCATCTCGCCATAAACGAGTCTACCCATATTCGCCGGGTGCATTCCTTCCACGTCCTTATCCGGCGAAATAGTCACCTGCACCTGCCGGGCGTCTATGCCCTGCGGAAGCGGCATCATCAAGATTATGCCGGTCACCGAATTGTCCTCGTTAAGCTGCTCGATGAAGTCCAACAGCTTCTGTTGCGTGGTGGACTCAGGCAATTGTCTCACTTCATACTCGATGCCCATTTCCTCGCAGGCCTTTTGCTGCTGCCGCAAGTAGACCTTTGCAGCGGCACTCTCGCCGACCTGCACCGCAACCAGGTGCGGCGGCACGCCCTTGGCTTTCAAATCTTTGATATGCTTTTTCAGAGTTTGCTTGATTTCAGATGCTAATGTATCGCCCTGCAGTAAAGTTGCTGCCATCAGATCTTCTCCCTTGTCCCTTTGACAACCTTTTCTCTCATCTTCTGGATTTCCTTTTCTTTCGGGGAAAGCTCGCGCCTGATGTTGGCCACGAGACTCTCATCCTTGATTCCGCTCAAGTTAATCTCCACATTCATCAGCGCTGAAACGAAGCCCGCGGCAATAAACTCGGCGGCTACACCGACGTCACTTACCAGGTTCATATTGCCTTTTTCCAGCAGAGGCTCACACAGCTTGCCAGCCTCGAACAGACTTCTGCACGTAGCCAGCGGCACCTGCATTGCAGCTTTCAGCGCGGCCTCAATGGCCTCGCTTCGTGCCGCCTTTTGCGCGTCACTTTCTTTCGGCATCCTGTAGGCGGCGGACACGTTTTGGTAAACAGCCACATCCTCGTCGACCAGCTTCTGTAGCTCCGCACGCAATTTCTCAGCCGACGATAGAAGCTCTTGCATCTCGGCCTCGACATCTTTGTACTTTTCTTTGCCAACGGTGAAATTTGCCACCATACTTAGAAGGCTCACTCCCAAGGCGCCTACCGCAGCGGCGGCACTTCCACCACCCGGAGCCGGCTTTTTGGCCGCCAGGTCGTCCAGGTATTCCTTGAAATTCTCTTCAACATACATTGCGTCACCGAAACCTATTCAAGATTGGTATGTCGCTGAACGATTATGCTCTTGGGGATTCCTTTGTGTTCCAGAAGAAGATACACCAGAGCGTCGATATACAGCAGGGCCGCCTGCTCGAACAGAGTGTTGTTGTTCGGGCCGACCGCATAGCGGCACTCGGCTCGGATGTCTTTGTCGTCCGATGGAATCAGTACCACCTGGTCCGCAAGCCCTGCCAGCGCGGACTGGGCAAATGCTGTAACCGCGGCAGTCCTAGCGCCGACTCTGCGAGCAACCTTCGCGAACTCGACGGTCGTCCTGGTCGTCCCACGGCAGGAAAAAGCAATCAGCAAGTCGTCGGCTCCAATCTTCTGACACGTCGCCTGACCCGGAATGTGCACGTGCAAACCCATCTGTGCAAGCCGCGTGGCCAGACATTGCGCAACCAAGCCGCTTCTTCCCTGGCCGGTGATAAAGACCTCGTCCGCCCCCAGTATCATCTCCACGAGCTTATCGGTAACCGCCGGCTCGATTCGACCGACGATTGTCCCGATAGCCGCAAGCTGTGCGGTGACAATTTCAGTCAGATTTATCTTTGTTGTTGCCTTTGCTGTCACTGTCTCTTCTCAACTGTTCCCATCGCATCAGTTCCGAGACTTCGCCCAGCGTACTGCCCTGGTCAATCTCGGTCATTTCGCGGTCTTCGCGTTCCACCACCACCTGCGCACGGTTGGCCACCTCCACCGCCCTTTCTTGAGGAATCACTACGACGCCGTCATCGTCGCCGACGATCCAGTCTCCCGTACGGATGTGTTGTCCGCCAATCTTGACCGGCACGCCGATCATGCCCTGGCCCTTCGGCTCACCGGCGACCGGAGTTATGAGCCTGGCAAAGGCAGGGAACTTCATCTGGCGAATGTTGGTGACATCGCGGATTGCACCGTTGATGACCACACCGGCCAGCTTGCGCTGCAGACAGCTTTTCGTGGCTTTCTCGCCCCAGACGGCCGGCGGCATGCCGCCTGCATCGATGACAATCACCTGCCCTTGCCCGGCCATGTCTATCGCTTCGACGGGCTTGCTCCAGTCACCCGGATAGGTCCACACAGTAAGCGCCCGGCCCACCATTTTGAGACCCTGGACTATCGGCTTGATGCCCGCCAACTCGCCGGTGTTATGCAGCGCCTCCGTGACATCGGCGGCAGAAGTTTTCGCCAGAACCTCAGCAATACCTTTCTCATCGCCGCGCTTAAAAAACGCCGTCTCTGCTCGTACACCTGTGGTAATGACCTTCTTTAGCGTCTCGGTAGCCGCTTTGGCGTCCGGCGATTTTGTGATCGCCCCGCCGACAATAATAATCGTGGCACCGGCTTCGATAGCATCAACGGCGGTCTCAGAGTTGACTCCTCCCGCAACCGCCACTGGAATGCCGACTGCCGAGGCCACCGCTCTCAAATCCTCAAACGGAAGCTCTGCCCGCATCTGCATATCTATCGGCGTGTGCACACAAACTGAAGATGCGCCCATCTTTTCGACTTCCTTGGCCCGTTGAATCAGCTTCTCAGTGCTTTCTAATCCCAACAGATCGACAGCTATCTTAGCATCATAGCGCCGTGCAGCCTCGATGCACTCCGCCACGGTCGCGTCGCTGGCCCCACCCAGAACATGAATAACATCGGCACCGGCCTTGGCGGCACACTCCGTTTCCAGCCGGCCTGCATCTATAATCTTCATATCGGCGACTATCGTTGTGGACGGAAACTCCCGCCGCAAAGCTCGGACCGCGTCCAGCCCTTCGCTCTTGATCAGCGGCGTTCCCGCCTCCAGCCAGTCCACTCCTCCCGCGACCGCCTCCTTGGCCACCTTCAACGCGCGGGCAAGATTTTCGTGATCCAACGCTAACTGCAAAATAGATTGCATGGTTTCACACGCATCCGGACAAGCCGCAGACCGGCGAGCACGTTTGCCCCTTTGTTCTAATGATAAGGTCCTCACGACACTTCGCTTACAATCGGTCTATTATACGGCCCGCCCGTTCGCACTTAAACCCGAAAAGACATTTGTTCACAGTTTAGAAAAGTCCTTCTACCTTCCCGGTCTTGACGTCCACATCGATACCGCGGAACGCGGGATTGGAAGCGGTGCCCGGCATGAGCTTTATCGTACCAGCCACCGGGACGATAAAGCCGGCGCCTCTGAAAATAAGGATGTCACGTATGGGCAGGTCCCAATTCGTGGGCCTGCCTTTTATGTCCGGATCGTGCGACAGGCTCAGGTGCGTCTTGACCATGCAGGTACCCAGTTTCTTAGCCTCGCGGTCTGCTTCGAAGGCCTTGGCCTTGGCCAGCGCCTTATCCGAGTACGTCACATCCTTGGCTCCATAGACCTCGCGGGCAATGAGTTCAATCCGCTTTCGCAGCGGGGTATCTAATTCATACAAGAACTTGAAGTGATTCTTCTCACTGCAAGCCTGAATCACCGCTTCGGCTAATTCTATCGCACCGTCACCACCTTTGAGCCAGTGATCGGAGACCGCAGCCAGAGCACCGTTTTTCTCAGCGATCTTGCGCACCAGGTCTATCTCGGCCTTGGTATCCGTGTGGAAGCTGTTGATGCACACGACCGGCCGGACACCGCTTTGCTTGACCGTCTCAATATGGGCAATCAGGTTCTCGCAGCCCTTTTCTACTAATTCGAGGTTCTCGGTTGTGTATTCCTTGCTCAACGGCAGGCCCGGCTTAACCGTGGGGCCGCCGCCGTGCATTTTCAGCGCACGAACCGTCGCCACGATGACCACGGCATTGGGCGTCAGGCCCGACATACGGCACTTGATGTTCCAGAACTTCTCAAAACCGATGTCGGCTCCGAATCCGCTCTCGGTGACGTGATATTCACCCAACCTTGTGCCGAGCATGTCCGCGATGATTGAACTCTGGCCGACCGCGATATTGGCGAAAGGTCCGGCATGGACAAAGACCGGCTGGCCTTCGATGGTCTGCAGCAGGTTCGGGTTCACCGCATCGACCATCCACGCCGTCATCGCGCCGTCCACTTCCAGGTCCGCGGTGGTGACTTCGTTGCCTTTCCTGTCGTAGGCCACCACGATTTTGCCGATCCGCTCGCGCAAGTCCTTCAAGTCCTTGGCCACCGAGAGAATGGCCATAACCTCGCTGGATACGGTAATCTGAAAACCCGATTCCATCTCGTAGCCATCCATTTTTCCGCCTCGGCCGATCCGGATATTGCGCAAAGCCTGGGCACAGAAATCCATCGCCCACAGCATCTCCACACGCTCGGGGTCGATATCCAGCCGCTTCAAATTCGCCTTGGCCAGCCGGGCATCATCATAGTTCCTCTCGTGCTGCATCCGCGAGGTCAGCGCAACCATAGCCAAATTGTGCGCGTTGGTGATACAGTCAATATCCCCAGTGAGCCGAACAGAAAAAGCGGTAAGAGGGATGCACTGAGCAAGACCGCCGCCGGCAGCCGAACCCTTGATGTTAAATGTAGGCCCACCACTGGGTTGTCGGATGGCGCCGGTAACCCGTTTGCCAAGCTTGCCCAGGCCTTCAATCAGACCCATGGCAGTGGTGGTCTTGCCTTCGCCCAACGGCGTGGGTGTTATGGCGGTGACGTTGATGTATTTTGCCTGCGGAGAATCCTTCAGACGGGCATAAGCCTTCTGATAATCAACTTTGGCCAAGTTGCGGCCCATCGGGATCAATTCATCCGGCTGCAAGCCCATCTCTGAAGCCAGTTGGCCGGGGGATTTCATGTTCTCCTCGGCGGCTTCAGCGACCTGCCAGTCTTTCATCTTTGTCGGGTCAAGTTTCATGTCGTCTTCCTCTCTTGCATAAGTTATTCCAAAAAACCACTTGACGCATCGGCTGTGCATCTGTGGGCCGATATTATTCCCGAAAATCCCACAAACCTGTACAACCCTAACGCTTTTTTTTGACACTATTCTGCTATTATCCAAGTCCGTGATTCCGACTTCATATCAAAGGTGTTGCGCTGCAAGAGGCCGCTCTTGCGGAAAGGGACACAAGACCACCAGTGAGACCAGAGAATGATCCTGGATGCGTCTCGGGTGACATCGTGGGTGCTACCTAATGATTTCAGGAGAGTAAACATAGCCGTTTCCGCTGTTGCTTTCGCGACAACTGCATTGTATAATTCTTGGTTCACGAATGTTAAATACAAGTTAGGCGCACCAACCGGCAAACGTTAGGGGCGAGCAACATGCAAACCCATCAGCAGCCTCCGCTGGACAAGGCAGCAGCAATAGAAATATGTGAATCAATCGGACAGATAACGTCGGACAGTCTGATTCCTATCCTTCAGCAGATTCAAGAGGCTTACGGCTATCTGCCGCCCGAAATCCTTATGGAAATCAGCAAACGGACAGGTCTTCACGCGAACCAAATGTACGGCGTGGCCACCTTCTACGAGCAGTTTCATCTTGAGCCCCGGGGACGCCACACCATCAAGTGCTGCCGGGGCACCGCCTGTCACGTCAAGGGAGGACGCGACATACTAAACTCAATAAAACGCGAATTGAAGCTCGAAGAAGGTCAGACCACGGAGGACATGCGGTTCACCCTCGAGACCGTAGCGTGTCTGGGCACCTGCTTCTTGGCTCCCGTCGTCATGGTCGACAAAGACTATTACGGGCACATGACGGTCAACAGAGTCAAGTCAATTCTCGATAGGTACGGTTAATGCCGAAGACCCCCAAGAAAATAGGCTCTCTGGAGGAGCTGCAGAAAAAAGCCGACCAGATTCGTAAGGCCGGCCAGAAGTATCAGGCGCGCATCTTAATATGTATGACAGGTTGCCGGGCGCTCGGGGCCGCAGAAGTGGCCAAGACATTCAGGGATAAGCTCGTCCGCGCCAAACTGGACAAGGCCGTGGAGGTCGTCGAGACCGGCTGCATAGGACTCTGTGCACGCGCTCCTGTTGTACTCATCGAGCCGTTCGAGTATCTCTATGGCGGGGTCAAACCGGAAGACGTGGACGAAATCATTGAGACGACAATCCAAAATGGCAAGCCTGTCGAATCACTTGTCCAGGTAGAAAACGGGCAGGCTCTGCCTACCATCAACGATGTCGGCTTCTACCAGAAGCAGAAGAGGCTTGTACTGCAAAATTGCGGCAGGATCAATCCAAAAAGCATTGATGACGCTATCGCTCGCGGAGGCTATCAAGCGGCGGCAAGAGCGCTACACGAAATGGACCCGGAAGAGGTCATCGAAGAAGTGACCGACGCCGGACTCAGAGGCCGGGGTGGCGGCGGGTTCCCGACTGGCTTGAAATGGCGCTTCTGTCGCACAGCCGCAGGAAATGAAAAGTACGTGATTTGCAATGCTGATGAAGGAGACCCCGGCGCGTTCATGGACCGGGCACTGAAGGAAGGCGACCCACATAGAGTAATCGAGGGAATGATAATCGCAGCCTATGCTATCGGGGCCCGCCATGGCTTTGTCTATGTCCGCGCCGAGTACCCTATTGCAGTAGAGCACATCACCATCGCTCTGCAGCAAGCCCGCCATCTGGGACTGCTTGGTGAGAACATCCTCGGCTCGGGTTTTGATTTCGACATAGAAGTACGGATGGGAGCCGGCGCGTTCGTTTGCGGCGAAGAAACCGCTCTTATCGCTTCGCTTGAGGGTAAACGCGGCATGCCCAGACCCAGGCCCCCCTTCCCCGCGCAGAAAGGCTATCACGGCAAACCGACCAATATCAACAACGTCGAAACCTTCGCCAACGTGCCGCTCATCATAAAAAACGGCGCGAAATGGTATAGTTCCATCGGCACCGAAGGCAGCAAAGGCACTAAGATATTTGCACTTGCCGGCCGGGTCAACAATACCGGTCTGGTTGAAGTACCGATGGGCACGACCCTGCGTGAAATCGTCTTCGAAATCGGCGGTGGAATACCCAAGAGCCGGAAGTTTAAGGCGGCGCAAATGGGGGGACCGTCCGGCGGATGCGTGCCCGCTCAGCATCTCGACGTAGGCGTCGACTATGACTCCGTTAAGGACATCGGCGCGATAATGGGCTCGGGCGGACTCATCATCATGGATGAAAACACGTGCGTGGTCGACATCGCCAGGTTCTTTCTGAGCTTTGTGCAAAGTGAATCCTGCGGCAAATGTACTCCGTGCCGCGTGGGCACAAAACAGATGCTGAACATCCTCGAGGCCATCTGCGAAGGCAGAGCCTCCATCGAAGACTTGGACCGATTGGAGCGCTTGGCTGAACATGTCGGCAAGGCATCTCTCTGTGGCCTGGGCCAAACCGCACCGAACCCCGTGTTGTCCACACTACGATACTTTCGAGACGAATACGAAGAGCACATTATCCTGAAACGCTGCAGAGCGGCCAGATGCGAAGCTCTGGTGCGAGCACCCTGCCAGCACGCATGCCCTGCAGGCGTAAATGCACCAGAATACCTGGCCCTCGCCGCCGAAGGCAAGCTGGACGAGGCGGCTCATGTGATAAGGCGACGCAATCCATTCGTTTCGGTCTGTGGGCGTGTGTGCGATCATCCGTGTGAACAGCGGTGCCGAAGAAGCGAGGTCGATGAGCCGCTCGCTATCCGGGCGCTGAAAAGATACATAGCAGACAACATGCAGGACTTCTCCAGTCCCATCGCCAAGCCCGCAACCGGTGCGGCGGAAGTCGCCGTCGTGGGAGGCGGTCCGGCGGGTCTCAGTTGCGCCTACTTCCTCGCGCTGATGGGAAGGCCCTGCATCGTTTTCGAAGCCCAGCCAATACCCGGAGGCATGCTCACGTTGGGGATTCCCGAATACAGATTGCCGAAAAGGGTCTTGAAAGATGAGATCGATTTCATCCTGGCCCATGGAGTCCAACTCAAGACCGGCCACCGCGCAGCAGACGTCCGAGAGCTGCTAAAGAACGGATACAAGGCCGTCTTTGTGGCAACCGGTGCGCAGAACGGTAGGAAGTTGCGGATTCCCGGCGCAGAGTTTCCCAGCGTAATGGACGCTCTGGAGCTTTTGCGCAGCAGAGCCCTGGGCCAACCGTTATCGTTTGACGGGCGCAAATTGGCGGTCATCGGCGGCGGCAACGCGGCCATAGACGCTTCTAGGTCGGCGCTTCGGCTAGGAGCAGACAAAGTCACAGTCCTCTATCGACGCTCCAGGCAAGAGATGCCCGCTTACGCTGAGGAAATAGAAGAGGCGTTATACGAGGGCATCGAGCTGCAAACCTTGGTGGTGCCGAAACGCGTCCTCGGTAACGGCGATGTGACCGGCATGGAAATTCTGCGAGCCCAACTCGGGCCGGCAGACGAAAGCGGAAGGCGGCGCCCTGTGCCCATTGAAGGCAGCGAGGCGACAGTCCCTTGCGATGTGGTCATTGCTGCCATTGGGCAGGTCGCTTCCACAGGGCCGATCCGTTGGCAAGACGGCCCACAGCTTACACCGGCCGGTACGGTGAAAGTAAATCCGGCAACGATGGCTACCAGCGTGCCCGGCATCTTTGCCGCCGGCGACTGCGTTACCGGGGGCACGACCGTGATCGAGGCTATTGCAGGCGGCCAACGGGCAGCCGTGAACATTGACAAATTTCTGGGAGGCTCCGGTCGATTGCCGCCGGACGTAGGCTTCACACTGGCCCGGCCCGATGAAGAGGCGCTGCAAACCACAAGCAGCAGAACCGTCGAGAAGACTCTGCCGGTGAAACAACGAAAAATGAACTTTCATGAGGTGGTCCTGGGGCTGGAGAAGGAATACGCGGTCCACGAGGCAAAAAGATGCCTTCGATGTGACCTGGAAGAATAATCCGAACGGAGAAGATGGCGCAGGCAAAGCTGATAATAGACGACAAAGAAATCATCGCCCAGCAGGGACAGACCGTTCTGGAAGCGGCTCTTGCCAACGGCATAGAGATTCCAAACTTATGCTATGATCCCAGGCTGGCACCGAGCGGGGCGTGCAGGCTATGTCTGGTGGAGATTGAAGGCCAGAAGAATCTGCAAGCTTCATGTGCCACAGAAGTGCAGGATGGAATGGTAGTCAGGACCAATACCGAAGAGATTCGGGACATACGCAAGACGATTCTGGAATTGCTTTTCGCCGAGCACAGAGGCAGATGCACCACCTGCGACGAGAACGGCCGATGCAGCCTGCAACGATATGCCTATGAATACCAATTGAGTGAAGACATCTTTTCTGCCGAGCCTCCCGCCCACGAGCCGAACTATACGACAACGAACCTCGCGTTGGAGTACGACCCGAACAAGTGTATCCGTTGCGGCAGGTGCATAAGAATCTGCGATGAGGTGCAGATGGCACACGCCCTGACATTCAAAGATCGAGCCGCCGGCGTCGAGGTCTCCACAGCGTTCGACGTGCCACTACACGAATCCACATGCGTACTGTGTGGACAGTGCATTTCCACCTGTCCTACGGGAGCGCTTTACGAACGCTCGGCAAAAGGGCAAGGCCAGGCAATTGACTTGACCAAGACAAGAACAACTTGTCCCTACTGTGGCGTCGGTTGTCAAATTGACTTGAACGTCAATCCCAAAACAAACCGCATCATCAGAGCCACAAGCGAAGTCGGCTGTATCCCGAACGACGGAAATTTGTGCGTCAAGGGCCGATTCGGCATGGACTTCGTGGGCCATCCGGACAGGCTGACCACGCCCCTTATTAAGCGAAACGGCACATTTGAAAAGGCGAGCTGGCAAGAGGCGATCCGATTCATCGCCGGCCGGCTCAAGCAAATAAAAGCCCAGAGTGGGCCGGATAGCATCGCCGGGCTATCCTCGGCCAAATGCACCAACGAGGACAACTACGTCTTTCAAAAATTCATCCGCGCGGCTATCGGCACAAACAATGTGGACCACTGCGCTCGCCTGTGTCACGCTTCCACTGTCGCCGGACTCGCGAGGGCGTTCGGCAGCGGTGCGATGACCAACTCCATCGAGGAATTCAAACACGCAAAGTGCATATTTGTGATAGGGTCAAACACTACCGAAGCACACCCGGTAATCGGTCTTTATGTAAAAGAAGCCGCCGTCAGAAACGGCGCGCAGCTCATCGTTGCCGACCCCAGAGACATTGAGCTTGTCCGCTACGCCAAGCTGCACTTACAGCAACGGCCCGGCTCCGATGTGGCCCTTATCAATGCGATGATGAATGTTATTATCAGCGAGAATCTGCACGACAAAGACTTCATCAGCAAGCACACCGAAGATTTTGAGCAAGTCGCTGAAGCGGTGAAAGATTGTACGCCGGAAGTCGCCGAAAAGATTACCACCGTTCCCGCCGAAGCGATCCGCGAGGCGGCACGGGTCTATGCCAAGGCCGAGACCGCCAGCATCATTTTCAGCATGGGCATCACACAGCACACCACCGGCACCGATAATGTGCTGTCACTGGCAAACCTCGCGATGCTGACCGGCAATGTCGGCAAGGAATCGACCGGCGTCAATCCCCTGCGAGGCCAGAACAACGTGCAGGGAGCCTGCGACCTCGGGGCACTGCCGAACGTGTATCCGGGATACCAATCCGTGGAAGACCCGGTCATAAAAGCGAAATTCGAGAAAGCATGGGGGCCAACGCTTTCCGGCAGTACGGGCCTTACGGTCGTGGAGATGATGCACGCTATCGAGCAAGGCGGCGTCCGTGCCTTGTATGTGATGGGCGAGAATCCCGCGCTCTCCGACCCGAATCTCAACAGAACGCGAAAGGCCTTGGAGCAGGTCGAGTTTCTCGTTTCACAAGAGATATTTCTCTCGGAGTCCGCGCAATATGCCGACGTGGTGCTCCCGTCTCTTTGCTTTGCGGAGAAAGACGGCACATTCACCAACACCGAGAGGCGCATCCAGCGCGTTCGCAAGGCTGTGAGTCCGCCGGGCCAAGCCCGAGACGACTGGCAAATCATCTGTGATGTTTCCGCCGCTCTGGGCTATCCGATGCAGTATGAGAACGCAGCGGACATCATGGATGAAATCGCGCAGCTCACGCCAATCTACGGCGGGATATCCTTCGACCGAATCGAGCTGGTCGGCCTACAATGGCCCTGCCCGGACAAAAGTCACCCCGGCACAAAATATCTGCACAAGGGCGAATTCAAAAGAGGCAAAGGCAAATTCCATCCCGTCCGCTTTCGCGAGCCGGCGGAGAGCCCGGACAAAGATTTTCCGTTCATCTTGTCCACCGGCAGACAGTTATATCAGTTCCACACCGGAACGCTTACCCGCAAAGCAGCCGCGATTCACCAAGTGTCACCGACAGGATATGTGGAGCTGCACTGCAGCGACGCCGAGAAACACGGAATCACAGATGGCGATTACGTGAAAGTCTCCACGCGCAGGGGCGAGATCGTCACCAAGGCAAGCGTGGGAAATCGCGTGGCCAGAGGCTGGCTATTTATGCCGTTTCATTTTGTCGAAGGCCCGGCCAATATGCTCACCAATGACGCTCTCGATCCGATTGCCAAGATCCCGGAATTCAAGGTTTGTGCAGCCGCTCTGAAGAAAGCCGAATCGCCCTCCGGTCGCTAATCAGCGAGCATCGAATGGACCGCGCAACTGCGCAAAGCGCACTTCCTGAGCAAGTGGATCAGGGCAGAACTGCGATACGGACCGAATGTACTGCCTAATCAAGTAGAGAAACCGCCGGCCGGCGCGCAAGGTGAAACAGCGGGACGTAGCTTCCTCAGACTTTCGTCCCGCCGTCGGACAGTGTAGGTTTTACTTATTTACGCTGGTGTAGACTTTCAGGTAAGAATCTGAGTAAATCTGCTTGTTCATCAGCATGTCGCTGGTAGCCACCACGTTAACGAGGTCTGTATCGAACACGTTCACAATGGCCGAATCCAAGCCGTGCGAGATCGCCATCGCCAGAAATATGCGATTTATCAAGCTCCGTTCCGTGGCTCCCTGCGACAGATTTGACAGGCCCACCGTCATGTGCGGGGCGGGGTCGGAAAGGTATCGTATTTGGTCCATCGCGGCCAGAATGTTGCCCGGCTGGACCTGCGCGTCGGGCACTTTGACCGGCAGAACGATTGGGTCAATGAAAAGCCGCTGCGGATCGAAACCCTTCTCCATGGCCTTTGTCACGATGTCCGCCGCGATTGCTACGCGCGTGTCGATGTCCTGCGGCACGCCGTTTTTGTCCATCGTCAGCGCGATGAGATTCGCCTTCGGCCCGGCTTGTTTAGCCATTTCGATGTACCGGTCAAGAATCTCATCATCGTTCTTTCTATTGAGCGGGGTCGAATTCAAAAGCACGCCGTTTTTGGCGTTCGTCACCTTCAGACCCGCGGCAATAACGTTGGGCTTCTGCGAGTCCAGACACAAGGGCGTCGAGCATGTCTCCTGGATGGTCTCGACCAGCCACTGCATCGTGCCTTCCTGGTCGGCGGCGGCAGTGCCTACATTCACGTCCAGATAGCGCGCGCCGGCGTCGGTTTGCTTTTTGGCCAAGCTCTGGATGACCTTCTTGTCTTTTTCTGCAATGGCCTTCTTGACCTCCGTAAACATTCCGTTAATTCGTTCTGCAATCAATATCATGGCGATCCCCTTCCCTTTTTCTCAATCGATACGCACACATTCCTTGCTCATTAGCCGGTCACTTGTTCTTGCAAATCTGATCTATATGCTCTTTCACCGTAGCTACGGCCTTGGGATGCCGCATCCGGATAATATCCGTGCCGGACTGAATCAGGCAGATAGCAGTGGCAGCTTCCCACATTGGCCCCCGTTTTTTCACATCCCCCCAGCCGGGGGCGTCCGCCATCTTGGCTTCTTTCGCCCGCCAGGATTCATACCCGACGTCGCAAATAACGGGCATGGCCATCATCTTGTCGCCGGTGAGTGCGGCCAGCCGCTGCCGCTCCTGAATCGAGTACGCATACTCCATGCCGTATCCCAGCGCACCCGTGGACTGGAACATCACCATACGCTCCAGCGGAAAGCCCATATCGGAAGCCAGGATATTTACCTGCTTGGCAATGTTGATATCCAGCGGTGCTTCCCCGATAAGAAAGTGGCCGTCCGCCATGGCGATGGCCGTCAATGACTTGTAGTTGTCTTCTGTGATCGTTCCCATGAGGGCCTTCTCGCCCTTGGCGGCTCCGCTGACCTTCGGCATCACCTGGTTATCTTTCTCGTCGTTTCCGCAGCCCCACAGGATAACGGGCACGCCGACCGCCTTGAGGACTTCCTTCGTGACCTTTACCGCGTGCTCGGCATCCCTATCTTGCTTATCAGGTTGAATACCCTCGAACTTCACACAAATCAGGTCCGCGCCGAACTCATCCACGCACTTTTTGGCCCAATCACCGGGGCTATCCAGCACATCACCGTATTGTTCAGCCAGGGCATCGGGCCAATCATCCGGTTTGATGTCGAGCACGTCCATGGCAATGACGGGTTTTTCGCCGGCGTCCTCAAATGCGCCGCCGTAGACGACGTTTTTCGCTCCGCCAACCGTCACGGTCTTGGTCCGCGTACCTCCATCAGCCTTTGTGGCTCCGAGAGTAACTCTATTGACTTGCCCGGCAAAGCTTTCAGCTACTTCAGGAACTGGCATTTCAAACCTCCATAAACTCGTACCTCGTATTGGGCATTCCGTATCCCGCGTGACGCACGAGACACGACTTATCGGCTACGGCTCACTCTTGACGCTCTTCAGGATTATCCTATCCTCAACAATCTTGTACACCGCCAAAAATGCTGCACTGTCAGCGTCGAGGTCAAAGACCGTGTTGCCCTGCATAGAAGCTTCAAGAACTGATGCGTCCGCCGGTATGCGGCCCAACATGTCCAGACCATCTACTGAGGGTTCGTCCGCAGATTCGGCACGGGTTCTATTCCACATAACGCCGATCTTGTTTACAGATATCGGCAGCTTCTTGGCGAGCTCGAAAATCCGCCGGGTGGTAACCACGCCAAGTGGAGTCGGCTCCGACACAACACACAACAGGTCCACATTGTTGGTGGTTCGACGGGACAGATGCTCCATTCCTGCTTCATTGTCGATAACCACAAATTGATACTGCGAACTCATTTTATCCAGAAACGTACGCAGCATATTATTCACGGCGCAATAGCAGTCCGGCCCTTCCGGCCGACCCATGGTCAACAAATCAAATCCCTTTGCTTCGGTAAGGGACTGCTGCAGGCCGTACTCAAACGTTCGCATCTTGTCCATTCCGGTAGCGGTGGGGGTCCGGGCGCGAGCGTCCTCGCGAACCTCGGCGATGGTCCCGACGGGTTCTACTCCCAATGTCAGGCCCAGACACGAGTTCGGGTCGGCATCTACCGCCAGTATGGCGCCTGCGCTGCTCCTGCTGCTCTGCTCAATCAAGGCCCTGATTATCATTGCAGCTACGGTGGTCTTGCCTGAGCCGCCTTTGCCGCTTATCGCAATGGTTGTTGCCATTCATGTACCTCGTATCGCGTATATCGTGATGCGGCGCAAGCCGTTGCTTCACGCAGTATACGTCACACACGCCGCATCGCGTTGCCGGCCACCGATGGGAATAGCGATAGATCGGTGTGTGGCAAAAAACTTGCCCTTATAAACTCATCCATATAGCCTGGATGGCTCATCAAATCAAAATACGTCATACTATCGGCGATTTTCTCGGCACTTTCGAGCGCTTTTCGGCTCAGCAGAACCGTCTTGGCTCCGGCAATCGAAGTATTGCCCACAAACTGAATCTTCTTCAAGGGCACATCCGGCAGCATCCCAATGGTGACGGCATGCTGCACGTTCAAGAAATTGCCGAACCCCCCCGCCACATAAACCGCCTCTAAATCTTCCGGTTTGGTCTGGGTCGACTCCATCAGCACGCGAACGGCGGCAAAGACGCCCGCCTTGGACCGCACCAGATTGTCGATGTCGGCTTGCGTAATTATAATTTCCTGATGACTGTTATTCGCCGGCACTAACTGGAACTGCCAACCTTCGTCACCCTCCGTCACCTTCGGGTCGCCATCCGGTTTGAACCGGCCGGTGCGATCAATAAGACCATTCGCAAACAGTTCCGCCAGGGTATCCAAAAGGCCCGAACCACAAATCCCGACCGGATGCGTCCCGCCGATGGTTTTGAATTTCACAGAACCATCGGCTATTATAGTCAGTTTCTCAATAGCCCCGGCACCGGCTCTCATTCCGTGTTTGACCCCGCTTCCCTCGAAGGCAGGCCCTGCGGAACTGGAGGCGCAAACCATCCACTCGCGATTGCCCAGGACGACTTCGCCGTTTGTGCCGATATCCACAAAGAGACACGTGCCCTTTTTGGCAAAAAGCCCTGTCGTCAGCACACCGCCGACAATGTCACTGCCTACATACGCAGCTACGCTGGGCAGGCAGTACAGCAAGCCTCGCTTATTAATCTGGATGCCTGCCTCGGCAGCGCGGATCGGCGGTACCCACCCGGCTGAGGCGATATAAGGTTCCCTGCGAATCCGCGTAGGGTCAAGATTCAAAAGAAAATGTACCATTGCAGTATTGCCGGCACATATAATGGCGGTGATCTCTTGCAGGTCGATTCTCTGCCGCTCGGCCAGAGTCACGATAAGACTATTTACATCCTGCACCAGGCGGTTTTGCATCTCGTCAAACGCGTTGTTTTCTTCCGCATAAATAATACGACGGATGTAATCTTCACCGAAGTTTATCTGGCTATTGTATGTGGCCTCCGCACCCAACGTATTCGCATTGGTCAGATCAATCAAATGTGCGACCACAGTCGTAGTACCCAAATCAACGGCCACCGCAAAGTTCCTTCGGCAGTGGTTACCTCCTTCTACCTCTATGACCTCAGTCGTGCCGCCCCGATGCCCCACGGTGACGGTCACTTTGTAGGCGGAACTGCGTAGGACATGAGGCAGCTTCTGCAGGATACGAAAGCCGGTTTGCATAATGGGCGCATCGATTCTCTCACGGATAGCCAGATAGAGCCGCTCATGGTCCGCGGTATGGTCCTGAATGCTGGGCGGCGTCATCTCGAGACACAGCTTTTGCACCAAGGGGTCAAACGGAAAAACGCCTGCTTGCACCTCGCCGGCCAGCTCGCTGAACCTGCGGGTATCGGTGTCCATTAGTATCTGACTTGTCTGCAGACTGTGATACTTGGGGACAGTCACCGTCATATCCGACAGTATCTTGCTCTGGCAGGCCAGCACTACATTTTCGCGTATTTCATCAGCGGTAAGCAAAGCCGTTGGCCTCGACTGGAACTGGCCTTCGTCAATGATAACCTTGCATTTGCCACAATATCCGTCCCCCCCACAGATGCTGCTTAGATAGATACCCGCTTGCCGAGCTGCATCCAGCAAAATCGTGCCGCTATCGACCTCGGTTTTCAGTCCGCTCGGCTCAAAACGAACTATGCATTTTTTCTTCTTGCTGTCGTCCATTGGCGTGTCTCTTCGCCCGTTTCGCGCGGGTCAGCCACGACGGCTTTACTTCCAGACTTCCTTGAGGAACTTTGGCAGCATCGAGCTTTCGCGCGGACCGACCATAACCTCCCAGTTCGTCGCTTCTTCGAGCTTGCCGCTCATCACGGCTACATAGCCGGGAATGATTAGCTTACGATGCTTGACCAGTTTTTCGACGCCGTCTTTGGTCATGGCATCGGCTACCGTCTTTTCATTCAGCTTGTCCCCCGAATATGCAGTCAGGACACTGGTGCCCTCGGTATCTACTACGAGGATATAGCTGGGCACCCTGGCGGCTTCCACATCAGACTCCACCGTGTAGTACGTCAACGAGAAATTCGTGGTAAACAATAGGGGCGAGCTTTCATCCGGTTCGCCGATAGCATAGACCTTCGGCTCTACCTGGACCGGCTTTTGCGGATCGGTAAAGATGTTCATTATGGTGGTTAGCATAGGCAAAATGGCGTAAGGTTCGGCTGTCTCGACGACCACGATGCCCGAGTACTTGCAGATCAGGCTGCACGCTTGAGCGGCTTGTTGTTCAGCGCTGCCCTGCAGCACAAAGGAGATGGTAGGATAACCCAGCGGCCTGAAGACCTTCTTCAGCGACAGGACGCGCATTCTAGTCATGTCGTAGAGTGTCTCCCGCAGCGCCGGTTCATCCAGACAAAGCACAATATCTTCCACCCCTGCGGCCTTGATCTTTTCGCTCAGGTCAGCAAGGGCATCGATGGACTCGGCTTTTGCAATAAGGGGACAACCCGCTTCTTTAGCGATCTTGGCCATCTCCTCAGCGGTCTCGGCTGTTGCAGTACCCAGCAGCGGGCCGATGTCCTTGACCTTCGCCACGGCCGAAGCCGCCGCTTTCGGCGAGTCCGTCACGGCAATGACCGCCAGGTTGCTTAGCTCTTTTGCCTTGGCGCAGGCCTGGGCAAAAGGTCCGGGCGAGCCGCTGTCGTTCATGACCGCTATCGCGCCAACACCGATCTGTGTCCCAACCCGCTCGAACTGCAGCGCGTTTACCGCCTCGATACGTTTTTTCAAATCTGCGTCTTTCAACTTATCCGAGACCGTCACTGCCACCACGGTGGGACTATAGAACTTCTCCTCGTGCCGGAACAATACAGTCTCCTGGCCTATCTGCAGTTGATTGTCCGGTCGGCCAAACACGATCTTGCGCATCGGCGGAGCGGCGGCGGCGGCGAGCTTCTCCTTGGCCTCCTCCGACACATCCGGGCAATCGTCCAACTTGACACGCTTCTGCGCCAGAGCCATCGCAAAGGCCAGGCACGTAGGCATTCCACACTTCTTGCAGTTGGTCTTTGGTAGAAGCTTAAATATCTCCAATCCTGTCAACGCCATAATATCTTTCCTCGTATCTTGTATCTCGTATTCTGCATCTCGCTTCACGCTTGAGGAGATGCGCTTTAGGTTCCTTAGAACATCGGGTCCAGGCTCAGGGCGGGATGGTTTGCTTTAGTAACGAACTCCAAGACCTCTTCCTCGGTCGTAGCGTTGGTTTCGTCCGCGATTTTATCGAGGAATTCCTGGCCGCCGAGACCTTCCTCGTCCGCCCGTTTGACAAAGCTATCCTTGATTTCTTCTTTGAGCATGGTGGGCATCCATACGATGCGTTTGATCCCGCCTTCGGCCCCGATGAATTTCCGCGAGCTAATGTAGTGCTTTGAGTGTCCTATGAAGCCGGGTGTTTGCTGTCCGCCGCCCACCGTGCCGGCAAGGGTCGAGAACTTCATCCCGCACGGGGTCATTTCACCGAACTCGCGATTGACAATCATGATTCCGCCGGTAGATGGTAAAACCGCAGCGATGCACTCGAAGCAGCCGCACGAAGTCATCGGATCGACTATCATGCTATACTGGCTCATTCGCTCGACGCCGCCGTGACTGGCTTCACAAACAAATGCATTTATCTTGTCCCACTGGCCAATGGTGGGCTCAACGCAGTTTCCTTTCGATATAGGCTGATTGGGGCCCGATGGAGTTATCTCATAAGCGGCTCGGCAGTCCAGCCAACTGTACGCACCGCACAAGCCGGGCCGCTCCGGTGAAACCACACAAACGTGGTTCGGAGCAAAACTCTGGCACAACGTGCAGGAATAGAATGTCTCCACATCTTCATCGGTCATGCCAGCAAGACGCTCATCGCGTTCGCCGTAAACTTTGCGCGCCATTTCGCGAAGCTGGACGACCTTATCCTCCTCCGTGATGATTTTGACCTGCACCTTGTCCAGAATATTGGAATACTCATCGTGATACTTGGCGTGCAGGATTTTGCCGATATGCTCAAGCCGAAAGCCCGCTGCGAAAGCCTCCTTGGAAATCCGAATCCAACTAATGTCGCGCTGGCCCATGTGCCAGAGCCCCTGTGCCTCGTTCATAAACGTGTGAACTTGCCGTTCCAGCACAGGTTCAAAATCTGGCTGCATTTTCCTTCCAGCCACTTCCACCACAATCGCCAGCGGCAGTCTTCCACCTTCTTTGAGCGAATCGACATCCGGTCCTACCACATCGATTTTCCCATCCTCGACTTCGCCGATATCCAGCATGCGCAGCCATTCAAACGCAGGCGTTCGCTGGCCGCCGAATTCACAGTGCATTTCTTCCTTGCGAATCCGCTCGCCCTCGAACGCAGGACTATATGCCACCGGTATCGGTATCTCGGAGACCTTGATTTTCAGGCCACGCACTTCAATGGCCTTTTCCACAATCTGGTCGTGCGGAATATTGGACACAACGTGCTCATACGTGCAGATACCGGTCGGCAGAATCTCAGGAATGTCGGAATCCGCGATGGTGGGAAAGCCATAGTTTATCGCACCGGCAGCATTGGCATACCACTCGTCGGTGACCTTTCCCAGCGGCATGACGAAGGCGAAGATTCTGTTCTTGTTATACAGCAGATTGCGGCGAAAATCACCGGGCTGAACGCCGCCGAAGCTAAGGGCGGCCCGGCTGGCAAAACCAAGCGCATACACGGCGGACGTAATGTCCCTGCCGAAAGGTACCAACCGCGTTTCCCATCCTAATTGCACGCCGCCTTCGATAAGCTGCTCCGCAAAGGTCGTGCCATTGTGGTGCGAGTGCATAAACACATACAGACAGCGCTGCTGCAGTCTGCGGGCAATATCGACGGCGGTATCCACATCGGGTGCGGCACCAACCACTGCCGCAAAGCCCGGCGCCGTCCCATCAACAAACTGAATGCCGCGCTCTCGCAAAATCACGTCGTCCGCTGCACCCAACCAGATGTCATTTACTGGATTGGGACCAATGACGTATTTGCAAGCCTCGATGATCTCCTCGGCGAACAGCGTCGCCATTCCTGCATCGAGGGTCGGGCCCAGGTACGGGACCCACAACTCATCTTCAACCAAAGAAGGCAGCAAGTTCTTGGCCTCTTGCATGACCTCCTTGAAGTCACCCAGCTTCTCCACAGCTATCCCCGTCATGGAATATATAATGGGGATATAGTAGCCGGTGTTGGGAAAAGACACGGCGCAGTCCTCACCCTTTTCCTTGATAGCACGGTTCAAGATGTCCTCTGCCTGCTGGACTATCTTATGAGCTCCGCGTATCGCCGCTGATGCAATGATTCTTGACATGGGTTAATCTACCTCTCAAAAAAAGTAGCAATCTTATAAACCTTGCACATTAAGGATTTTCGACCTGTCCGGTTAATTCTACGTCTTTTGCTTTTTAGAACGTCAACGCCCGCCGATCCTCCATGTCGTACAGCTTGCGTTCTTTCTCAACATTGATGCCCAGAGCATCCCGCTTTTTCTCGATGTGCTCAATCATCATTCCCGCAGCCTTGATGGGGTCCCGCTCGAAAGCCCACTTGCCCCCAACATCTTTTTCCATCTCTTCGGTGAGATAACGTGTTAAATTTTCAGATCCGAGGACCGGTAGCGGCTCACCAATAACGGTGTAGACGCCGGAAGCAACAAAATACATCCCGATCGAAACAGCCTTTTCCGACATCCATTCGGGCGCGGCACCAGCAACAGGCAGTTGCGAGATATCTTCGCCCAGACCACCCTCGGCAACCACATTTGCTAAAATCGTCAAAATCCTGCTATTATCCACGCAAGAGCCAACGTGAAGAACCGGTGGTATACCCACTGTCTCACATACCTCAGCCAGCCCATGGCCGCAGTATTTTGCCGCTGCCTCCGGTCTCATCAGGCCCGCCTTGCCTGCCGCAATCGCACTACAACCCGTGCTGACCACCAAGACATCATTCTTGATAAGTTCTTTTATCATGGTGAGATGACCATAATCGTGCACCTGCTTGGGATTGTTGCAGCCCACGACTCCCGCAGCGCCGCGAATTCGCCCATTGATAACGTTGTCATTCAGCGGGCGATAACTGGCCCGGAAGCGGCCGCCAAGATGGTAAAAAATATTCTCCGTCGCAAAGCCCGCAATTCCATGTTCTATCAGCTTCGGAATCCTGGTTTTACCTCTCCTGTTCGGAAAATTCTCAATACCCATTTTGATGATTTGGCGCGCGGTTTCCGCCGCCTTATCCTCGTGGAATTCAATATGCTCTGCTCCGGCGATCTTACACTTGGGGGAACTCGTAATCAGCTTGGTATGGAAGCAACCCGACAGTGAACCCAGCGCAGGCATAATACACTGCACATCCACCAGCATAACTTCCACTACACCAGTCATTACCGCCAATTCCTGCTGCAGGAAGTTGCCCGCAACGGGGATCCCATGACGCATCAACATCTCGTTAGCGGTACAGCACATGCCAGCAATGTTGATCCCTTCGGCACCGTTATCTTTGGCCATCTTCACCAGGGCAGGTTCCTGCGAGACGGCCACCACGATATCCGACAATGTCGGCTCGTGACCATGCACGATGATATTGACCTTTTTGGCCTCCAGAGCACCAAGGTTCGCGCCGAACGGAATCGGCGATGGGCTGCCGAACAGGATATCCGAAAGCTCGGTAGCAATCAGCGAGCCGCCCCATCCATCCGCCAATGACGCTCTGATGCCCTGCTTCAAGAGGTTCTTGTAGTCCGAGCCAACACCTATATGCGTTCGATGCATAATCTCCACAATTTCACGGTCGACCGCGCGAGGTGTGACGCCGAATTCTTCCCAGACCTTTTGCCTGGCCGGTGGCGGATAAGCGGCGGCGCTTATCAGTGTCCCCTCAGACTTGCCGAATTCAGCCAGAACCGCATCAGCCAAATCTTTTCCGATCTCTTTTGTGTCCCTGCCTTCGACCGTAATGCCATATCGGGCGGCGACCTCTCTTAGTTTCAGTTCATCCTTGATCACATAATCCCCGTTGTCGCTCTCCACCGCCATCTTGAAGGTATGGGCGATGTCCCGTCCGTGGTCGGAATGTGCCGCCGCACCGCCGGCAACCATTCGAATTAAATTTCTCGCCGCAATTGTGTCGGCGGTGGCGCCGCATATCCCTGCTTGTGCCCCGTTTCCAAACGGGTCAATCCGGCAGGGTCCCATTGAGCAGTTTCGGCAACACACACCAAGTTTGCCGAAACCACACTGAGGTTCCTGTTGCTCAAACCTGTCCCAGGCATTCTCGAGCCCCGAACTATCCATGTGTTTTAACATTTGCTGCGACGCTTTGTCGCTACTGCGTTTCTTGGGGTCCATAAGCTGTTCCTCAGTAATTCAGTTGATCTACAGAGTTACGAAATCGCATACATTATCACACTCCATCGTATGTTTCAAGCCAAGCTGATAACTAAGCTCTTTCATTGGGTCTTCGTCGACGACACGGCAACCTCCCTGAAGACCTTTGCTGCCTGGAGCTTCTCACCAGCCCGCGCCTTTCTACACTTCGGGCACAGTCGAAGCAACTCCTGGATTTCTTTGCGACCGGCCTCGAGTTTATCCAAAACTTGTTCACCGACCGCTGTACTGACCAAAGGCGTTCCGCACCGCTCACACAGGAGCAGCTTTCCACGCGACTTAAAGGGCGATATTTCTATCTCCTGCTCGTCCTCATGGATCCTTATTTTGATAGTTCCCACAGGACAAACGGCGGCGCAGGCTCCACATCCGATACAATCCTCTGAGGCCTGACGGAACGGCGCCGCCACCGCGCGCTCCACGCCTCGCCCGGCAAACCCTATCGCAGCCTTGCCAATCACTTCTTCGCAGACGCGAACACACAGACCGCACAAAATGCAGTTTCGCTGGCTTTCCGTCACCGTCGGCCAAGGAGTCTCCGTCACGCCCATGCGCCGGGCCAGCGCCTGTAGCTCCGGGCTGTCCGGCGCTCTGGCCAGCAGCAACTGCATCACGCCGCGACGCGCCTGCTTCGCTGCGTCACTGGAAACATACACGACAATGTCCCGCCGAACGGGGTAATTGCAGGCAGTCACCAATTGCCTCCAATCGCCGCGATCCAGCTCCACCATACAAAGCCGGCACGATGCATCGCTGGAAACGGCCGGGTGATAGCAAAGAGTTGGAATCCAGATACCAGCCTTTTTTGCTGCATCCAGAATCGTCGCGCCTTTTTCTACTTTTACTTTTTGTCCGTCTATTGTCACCGTCGGCACTACGTTTTCTCCTTATACTTTCATCACTGCGGTGAAGGGGCACTTGTCCCAACAGGTCCCACAGCGTGTACATTTTTCTTGATCAATTACGTGCGGCTCTTTTCTCTCACCGGTAATCGCGTCTGCCGGACAGTTCTTCAGGCAGATGCCGCAGCCTTTGCACGCCTCCGGATCGATCTCATAGAGGAAAAGCCCTCGACATTCCTTTGCGGGGCAGTGACGCTCCAGGATGTGCTCCTCATACTCATCGCGGAAATATTGGATCGTGGATAATACCGGATTTGCAGCGGTTTTTCCCAGAGCACAAAGAGCGGTCCCGGCAAGAAGCTCACCCAGGGCCTCGAGCCTCTCGACGTCGCCGGCTCGGCCTTCGCCTTTCGTGATGCGCTCCAGGATATGCAACATTTGCGCCAAACCTTCGCGACAAGGCGTGCATTTGCCGCACGATTCCTTCTGCAGGAATTCGGTGAAATACTTGGCGACGTTGACCATGCACGTATCTTCGTCCATCACGATCATGCCGCCGGAGCCCATCATCGAGCCCAGCTTGGTCAACTCGTCGAAATCCACGCGGGCATCGAGGAAATCAGCCGGTATACATCCGCCCGAGGGGCCACCGGTCTGCACGGCCTTGAAGCGTTTGCCATCGCGTATCCCGCCGCCGATCTCGTCCACAATCTGTCGCAGCGTAATGCCCATGGGGACTTCCACAAGTCCGGTATTGACCACTTTGCCCACGAGGCTGAATACCTTCGTTCCCTTGGACTTCTCTGTGCCGATGGCGGCGAACCATTCGCCGCCCTTGTTGACGATGGCAGGCACATTTGTCCACGTTTCGACGTTATTCAGGTTTGTTGGTTTGCCTTGCAAGCCGCTCTCTACGGTGTGGATATATTTTGCCCTGGGCTCGCCCGGTCGGCCTTCCAACGAAGCCATCAGTGCTGTGGATTCACCACAGACAAACGCTCCACCGCCGCGGTTGATTCGAATATCGAAAGAGTGAGAACTGCCAAGAATGTTCTGCCCCAAGAGGCCCAGTTCTCTGGCTTGCTCGATCGCCAACTTCAAGCGCTCCACCGAAAGGGGGTATTCGTTTCGCACGTAGATATAGCCTTGCGAGGAACCGATGGCATAGGCCCCGATGATCATTCCTTCAATGACGGCGTGTGGATTTCCCTCCATGATGGCGCGGTCCATAAACGCGCCGGGGTCTCCCTCGTCACCATTGCAGATGACGTATTTCGGCGAGCCAGATGCTTCACGACAGGAGCGCCATTTCCTCGCGGTGGCAAAACCTCCACCACCTCGGCCCCGAAGGCCGGCCTTTTGGACCTCTGTGATGATTTCTTCGGGGGCCATCCGGCTTAAGGCCTTGGCAAGCGCTGCGTAGCCGCCAGAGGCGATATAGTCCTCGATCTTCGTGGGGTCAATCAATCCGTTATGGGCCAGAGCAATCCGTTGCTGGACCTGGTAGAACGGAATTTCATCAGCCGTTCGCACCTTCTTGCCCGTTACAGGGTCGGGGTAAAGAAGACGCTCCACGACACGCCCTGCCAGCACGGTCTCGCGGAAGATTTCCGGCACATCAGGCTCCTCCACCCGCTGGTAGAAAATATCACCGGGCTGGATCAAGACAATGGGCCCGCATTCACATAACCCATGGCAGCCGACCGCTTTAGCCTGGACGTTCACATCTGTCTCCGTCTCTTGGGCCGCCTCGCAGAAAAGCTCGTATATCTTGTTTGCCCCCTTAGCCGCACAGCCCGGACCCGTACACACATGTACGGACAGGGCGGAAGCGTCTCGTTTGCTCAGCAGTTGCTCACGAAAATCTTCAAGATCGGCTGGGCTATCCAGCCGTGTGTCGCTAATTACGGTCATGCTTAATCCTCTTTTTTGGCTTCTGTGTTATCCAGGGCCAATCCATGAAGAACTTCCAGAGCCGAATCCACAGTGACACTCTCATAGTATTCGCCGTCCACCAGCATCACCGGCGCTACCGCACAGGCACCAACACAGTTGACAGTCTGGAAGGTAAACAAGCGATCTCGAGTGGTGCTGCCGGGTTCGACCCGGAATTCCTCCCGTATGGCGTCGCAGATCTGCCCGGCACCCTTGAGGTAACAAACCGTTCCCAAGCACAAAGTTACATCGTGCTGACCCTTAGGCACCAAACGAAAAGATGCATAGAATGTCGCCACAGCATATATCCGGCTCAGCGGGAGGTTCAGACGCCGGCTCAAATCACAAAGATGATCAGCAGGCAGGTATCCGCGCTCGGCCTGCAAATCCTGCATCATCGGTATCAGCATCCCGACATCTTCGTCATAGCGTTTGACAATCTGTTCTATAAGCTGATTCTCTCGGGCCATTGCTTGTCACCCTTTGTAGTGAATCACCAATGCAAAACGGAACACGTCATACCAAGCCTTATCCACCCACAGTTAACCTATAGGGCACTTTTTGGCCATGAGACCGTCAGACGGTTTCTATGGTTGCCTCCTTACCTCTTTTTCGCAACTCCTCGGTTATCTGCCTGACCACAGCCAACTTCATTCCCAGTTGTCCGGGCAGGTCAGGATTCTGATGGGCCGGGTTCACACTCAGACCCACAATGAAGTGTACGTGATCAACATCCAGACAAAGACGCACCAAAGCCGAGGCTCCATCCGCCTGGAACTTCACCGTTTGTTTGCCTGCCCCTGCGTGCAGCAAATCACGGGCCTTGGTAAGGGTCAGGATTCCCTCGGTGGTTAGATCGACGCCTTCCAGTCGGGCCAAAGGAGGGACATCCGGCCGCATCGTGGCCAGTTGGACCTCCAAGGACTTGCCACCCAGGTGGCGGGCGACTATCTGGGCCGTGGTCCCACCACAGACGGCCAGAGAGCCGGCGCGCTGCACAAACCCGGCGACGACCTCCCTGTCGCGGCCTCTGTCGACTGGAGGACCGGTAAGCACAGTAGCCATCAGCTTACGCCGGGCCTTGATCACCGCCACGCTCACATCATCTCCAGGTCTCTGGCAGTACAGGTCCCAGACCGCTTCTGCAAGCTTTTCTGCCAATTCCTGGGCGGAGAGGTCGGGATGACAATGCTCTTCGAGGAACCGAACCACTTGGTTCTGTCCCCAACCCAAGGGATACAGCCCCCCGATGCCGGCATTCACGACTCCGTCGGAGACAAAAACGATCCAATCGCCGATGTCCAGGTTGAGTTCCGCTTGCCGTATGGTTTTATCTTCGATTTCCCGGTCTTCATAAACAATCGGCTTGGAATCTCTTTTGCGCAAAAAGACAACGCCAGGCGTGTCAAATTCCACCACGTGGGCGCGGCCCTCCGAGAAGAATTGGCCGATGGCAAAGGTGCTGTAGGCAAGTTTACGAACCTCACATACGGGAAGTGTCTTACCCAGTGTCTCCACCACCTGCTCCAATGACAGTTCATTTTCCATAAGATGCATGACAATGCGCGTGGTAAGTGTAGACAGGATATTGGCTTTCACACCGCTTCCCAGTCCATCGGACAGGGCCAGTGTGACGGAATCTGCGTGTCGGGCCACGGCCACATTGTCGCCGCACAGCTCTTCGCCGTGCTTTTGTAGCTGTTTTGCGCCCCATTCGTAGAATACTCGCATCACCGCCCCTCCTTCTGATAGAGCGAGATAAGCTTCATCAAAAGGACCTTGGTTTCTGCAGTGGTCTCGCCCAGGAGTCTGGCTATCTCCTGCGCGGTCTGCATCTGCCGGGAGATTACCTCCTGCGCGCGTTGCAGCGTTTGGGCCTTGAGCTCCAGGAAATTCTTCCTGGCTTTTTCCTCCTCGGAGATGTCGATGAATATACCACAATAGAGGTCCTCGCCTGCTCGATCGATCGGGAAAATCCCCACGCGAAAGCTGACTCCGTGCTCCGGGACGCTCTCTTTGACCATCAACGACCCACCCGCGGCGATGGCACGCTCGAAACAATCTGAGTGGACAAAATCTCTGGCGTAACTGCCCATTAGCTCCTCATCGTCACAGTGAAACATCGTTCGAAACGCAGGGTTGACGTAGCGAATGTGCGTTTCTCTATCCACCAAAAGAACTCCGTTGGGCGTGTTCTCCAGTATGGCACTTGTGTGGGCGTCGACTTGGTCTTTGGGCAGTTTCATCCTATGTACCACTCCGACCGGCGTCCTGACCATCTGGCTTGGCGCCGTTGGGCTTTAGAGCCTGCAATACTTTCTCTCGGAACATTTCCGCTCCCTCCTGAACGCTGGAGCTGCTGAGGACTTCGTCGTTAAACATCCAGTTGATCCCCTCGCCGCAGCGTTCCATGCAGAAGCAGCCTTTCAATTCCACCTTATCGTTGAGCCCCTCGTTGTTGAGGAACTCACTGAAACGGGCTATCATTTGACGGGCACCCTTGATATGACAAGAGCTACCCACACATATAGTCACGGTAATCATGGAACACTTTTTTCGTTCTTTGCGCCGGATTCTTGCGCCGCAGCGCTGCTTTCTTTGCTCTTTTGTGTGGACGCAACAAGCTCCTGGGCAGCAAGCCGCCGCTTGCCTTCTGTCAGCTCCTTTTCGCTCACCAATTTGAGCGCCTTTGTAGGACATGCTTCCACACACGCCGGCTCCCGACCGACTTTGGTTCGCTCAATGCACAGATCACACTTAACTACCGCCCTCCCGTCATTAGAGACATCGATCACTCCGAACGGACAGACCGCCAGGCAATATTTGCAGCCAATGCATCTTTCCTGGTCGATCAAAACCGGGCCATCAGCTTCCTGCCTTTGTATCGCAGCCGTCGGACACACCGCAACACATGGCGCATCCTCACAATGCCTACACTGCAACGGTACGGCGAATTGCTCTATTGACTCGACGGTTACCCTTTTCTGCGGCCTCGGCTGCTCTGTTAGCGCCTCCTCAAGTACGCCCGACTGGGAGTGGGCCACAGCACAAGCTATCTCACAACTCTTGCAACCCAGGCATTTCTCGACATCCACCACTATGGATTTACCCATGGCTATCTCCGAAAAATGAATAAATCACCCATTCGCAGATCAAGACTTACTCTCCTGAAAGATCAAGTCGCTTAGCGCTTCTTTTGCCCGCCGCAGTTGCTGCATGAATTCTGCATCCGCTTCCGTCACCGATCTCCGCGCTAGATCCGCCTGCTGTAAGGACCGACTGTATCGCAGCGCGCCCAACAGTGGCATCTCGTGTAGCCGCGAGGTAATCAGGTCGGCTTGCGCGATTTCGGTCACCTTGTTGGCGATTGCTCCAACACTCTTAATACCTAATTGTCTTGCCATCTTCGCAACATTGTTGGCCGTTTCGATGCTCCTGCCCCCCGGCTCAACAACGATGACAAGAGCATCAATACCCTGCACGCTGGCCCTGCCCATGAATTCAACGCCGGCAGCCAAGTCCACCAAGACCATCTCTTCTCGCTGCAGCAGAGTATGCGTTAGCATGGCCTTTAAGAAAGCCCCCTCCGGACAAGCGCAACCGCTTCCAGCTTGGGTGATAGACCCTAACACGAGCAACTTGAGCTTGGTTGAGCCTTTCGGACCCACTTCGTGCCAGTATTTCTGTGGCAGGTCGCTAACGTGCGGGTTCAGCTTGAAATACGCTCCAATGGTGTCTTTTCCCGCACCGGTTCGCTCGGCGATAAGTTCTTTCATATTGATAAGCGGATCGGGAGTCCGCTCAGAAGGTATGCCAAACGCCGAAGCAAGGCTTGCGCTGGGGTCAGCGTCAACGACAAGCACGTCAAATCCGTCTTCCGCAAAAAGCTGTGCCCACCCTGCGCAGACCGTTGTTTTGCCCACGCCTCCTTTGCCACCGATTGCTATCTTTCCACCCTGCATTACAGATATAGTACCGGGTCTAAGGCTTTGTCACAAAAATAGTTATGGGGCCGCCCGAAATAGCACGACGCCCGGAACCCGGTAGTTTAACGCCCGTTTTTGCACCTGTCAAGGTTCATCCGACAAAACTTCCGGTTTCAAGATTATCTACTTGTTCAAGGAAATGTTGGTTCTTCGTAAAATGAACAAGCGGGATCAATCACCCTCTGCCCCATGCCCAACAAGTGCATCCACAGCCAGACTCACCGCTGTTAACAGAGCATCCAAGGGCAGTTGATCGGCTGCGGTCTGGTCAAACAATATCGACGCGCGGGCACCAAATTCCTCATCAGCAGCCCAGATCACTATGGTTATCGGCACCCGCGGAAAGATACGCAATTCCACCGAAGCGTCACCGTATTGTTGCGGTTGCGCATCGAATTGCTGGGAAACTTCGTGTAGACGTTCCAGACGCCGCCCAAACGCCTCTTCTAATTGCTCAGTAGGCAGGCCGTGCACCCCCCTGAAGAAGAACTGCCCGCCCGGAAAACTCTCGGCCCGTACAAGCTTGCCGGCAAGCGGAATGTCCTTGGCGTTAAGTAAGTACGCGAGAATGCAAAGCTGCTCCAGAAACCCTGCCGCAGCTAAAGGAGATTCCGTCCGGACAGGATAGATCTCTCTATCTCGGAGGTTTACCACGTAGCCGGTATTCAAGAAATCAATGACGTAGCGTTCGGCATCTGAAACATACTGGCAACCGGCATTCTGCGCGGTTTTAGAGCCATCGTGTTGGACGAGTTGCTCCCAGAGACCTTCGTGAGCCATTACGTTCCGCACCTCCTATCTGAATTCGGTCTCGCAGCTTTGTCGAAATTGCTCGTACTCCTGCACGGTGTTAAGGTTCATAAGCTCAGTTTCAAGCTCAATATGTTTGACGCGGCACCGAGCAAATACGTCACTTATCTTACGCCTGTCCGCCCGCAACGCTTCATCTATAGCCAGCAGCGCGCTCTTGCGATATACAGCGAAGAGCGGCTCATATTTGCCATCGCCGGTCGTTGGTATCACCAGGTCGGCATCTTGGCTTTCAGCAAGCATCCGCCTTACGAGCCGTAGCTCTATTTGCACAATGTCACAGGCGACCACAAAATTCAGTTCATTGGTCGAGGCTCTCAGGGCTGAAGCTATGCCCATCAACGGTCCCTGGCCGGTAACTTCATCAGGCACTACCTTTACGCCGAGAAAGCCCAATTTTTCCGGGTCGTTTCCGCTTATTAGAACCTCCTGGAATGTGCCGCGAAGTTGCCGACAGATATGTCCTATCATGGGCCGGCTGCCGACCGGCAACATTCTTTTGTCCGCGCCCATCCGGCTACTCGTCCCACCAGCTACGATTATTGCGGTAGCTTTTTCTTGCAAGGTCCATCGTCCATCAACAAGGCCGACGCGGTCCAGATCAAAATCAAAACCCTTCCCATTGGGGGCCACAACTGCGTCAGCGTATTCCTTGACCTTTAGGGCCGACTTCTTCCATTTCGCTGGGTTGCCGTTTTCCACCATCAGAAAAAGTCCCGACTCAACTTCCAGCCGCAGCGAGTTTGATTCACAAACCAAAGCCGTATCCGAATCGATCATACCCAGCAAAGTTGTGATAGACTCTGCGAGATGTGTTCGCATCACCCGGATCCAGAACACGCGCTTGGCCCCGGCTGCGAGCAGTCTCGCCGTATCTTTATGGGAATCCCGGCCAGTTTCTTCTGTTATGCAGTAGTCCCCTTGCAGAGATGAGCACACGCCACAACCTTGACCACCACGGGGACATCGCCCATCCTTGGCTTCTATGGTCGTTACCTTTACTCCCACAATGCCGCTGTCTCGGCGAAACTTCCTGATAAGATCGCAGGCCAGCTCCGTTTTGCCCATGTTGCTCCCCGCAGAACCGATCATCAACATGGAATCAAGCTTGATCACTTCGCTGCTCCGCTTACCTTACGGCTGACTCTGAGTAGATTGACAACCCTGTCGATGGAGCCTTGCTTTAGCGCAGCAACTTGCTGAGTCGGCACATTCGCGTACAAGTGTTGAACCTGCCTGACCAGCTCTTGCCGGACAACAAGCAAAATCAAAGCGTCACTTGAAGCCACCAACCGATCCACACTTTTGCGCCAGCCCTTGCCGCTCAGCTCCAAAGGGCCGAATTCATCAACGATAACGAGGTCAGCCGACTGCACAGCCCGCGAAGCAAGGACGCAGGCCCCGAATGCAAACCCTTCCTGGGCAAAAATAAAGCGGCCACCGGCGTCCCCGCGCCGGGCAAGCGGCACGCACGTTTTGCTCCGCACGTCGCAAACATCAAAACCTACCAGCTTCTGCCCGTCATACACAGAAAACGCCAGCAAACCCGCTACATCAAATCCCGCATTGCAAGCTGTGTGTACTAACTCGGCGACGCGGGTGGTCTTGCCGCAATGCTTCTGGCCCGTCCACAAAATGAGCTTATTGTAGTCTGACATCACCGACCGCGCAAACATCTGGTCGTCTCAGAAATGTAGGAACAATCCCATGACGCCGAATATCCACAATCCGGCGGTGACGGCCAACACCCCGCTCGGAGCGAACCGCGATCCGATCGCGAACGGCGCGGCACAGCTCGCTTGCAGCTTCTCGCCAAGTCGATAACTCACCGGCACCAAGACCGCACAGGCCATAGCTGCGATACTTCCATCTACCGCAATATGCCCAAGCACCTTGGCAAAGCCGCCCTGCACCCAGAAGTCGTATTGAAAGACATAGGTAATCAGCACGGCAAACAGCGCGTAATTGAGGTACGTAGCCGCCGCAGCAGAAAATGAGCGGTTCTTTAGGGGAAATACATTGAAAAACAAATCGTAGCAAGCGCCAATTAGCAGTATGCCCAGGAGATGACAGGCAAAAAACGGCGCGTTCAAAAACTTATACAGCATTGCCAGGGCTGCAATCAACGTCGCCGTGCCTGTCTGCGGGAAATACGCTCGTGAGAACGTCAATACGACAAAGGCAACCGCTGTCAAAGGCACGGAAGCGTAGGGTACCGCAGCGCGATACAAAGCGTCACCCAAAACAGCTTCGGAAACACCCCACAGCCCGCTGAAGAACAACACGCCCAACAAATAGCCCCTTTTCATCATTAGCTTCCTTCTGTAGAACCGTCGCTTATCTGCCTTGGAGCCAGTGGCCTGAGAACTCAACCAGGTCGTCCACATCGACAGAGCCATCCTCAGTCACATCGGCTCCACCACACCAATCCGGCTCGCTGCAAGTCCCCTCGGCAAGCCACAGCCACGCAAAATAACCGAAATCGTCGAAATCGACATCACAATCGTAATCCAAATCGGCGAATTGGGAAAGAGTGAGATCATTACTGCTCATCGTTAACAACTGATAGTAATCCCAGCCGGCCGAAGTCTTCGTATATTGTTCGAGGACACCTTCTACGCCGCAAAAACGCTGCTCCACTTGCACATACGGATGGTAATCACCAACCTTGTCTTCGTTCATATAATCGCTTGCCCAGCAACGCAAGGTCGTGTCGTCAGCATCAGTGAAATCCTGAAGGACATAATTATCCTTTGCCTTTCCGCGACCCAGATCAGTGACAACAACCTTTCGGACCCTCAGCCGCATATGCTCGTATTTCTCAGCGCTATGGTCTTCCACGTACCAATCGCCGTACGCATCCGGGACAGGGGCAGCAATCTGTTCGGGCCTCACCAGGATCGGTTCGGGCAGAGGGTTGTCACTGCTTACGACAGTAAGGATCGGCTTATTGTCTTCGAAGCATTGCAGGGTAGTGTTTCCACGGAACTCCTCGACATACACGTTCGAGAGCCTCACCCAGTCACCAACGGAGGCTGTATTGAACAAAGGCGCGCCGCTTAGCCAATCCTTCACCTGGATCGCGCCCCATCCGGCCGAAGAATGCGGGTCCTGGATCGTCAATTTGGGCCTGGAGCCACCGAACTTATGTGTCACGACGCCGCCCAAACAATCAATCACTTGGCCTTCAAGCGGACTGACGCCGTCCGTCTGTTCTGTGTACTGAATATCATAGATAGAGAACTCCGCTGCATCCGCTAAAGCAAACGAACAGGCCCCCACTACCACGATCACTAATAATACACGCGAATACTTCTGGGCAATCCTACTTGTTATATCTGGTTCAAAGCGACATTTGTTTGCATTCAGCACTTTTCCCTCCTATGGATAAGGGTACCAATCAAGGTCGTCCCGGGGCGGGACCTCCAAGTCATCCGGCCAATCGGATTTCCACACCGAGGCCTTCCATTCGACGTGATAGTCACAATACAAAAGGGATCCTCCGAGCACTCCGCCGGGCTTCGCGTGGCGGGCACTGAAACTCTTGGGGTAGCTGCCGCAGTGCTTGCCCGCATTGCCGTAGATTCTGCCGGCATTGTAGCCAAAGCGTGGATCAAGCAACTGGTCAAAAAGTAGTATCACCCGCGCAGGGTTTTCGATGCGTGCAGTGTTTAGAAAACTGGGCAGGGGCCACCTGGTATCGTCCGGGTGGTGCCAACAGTTCTCATCCAGCTCCAGGCACGAGTTCATCGCATACGAAAAGAAACCGTTCCTTTGGGGGCGATATGTATACAGCTCATCCGGAGCAAGCCTGGCGGCAGGACACTGAAATATCGTGCCCTCGCCCGGATACTGCCACGGCTCATGGTCTCGCCAGCGCCTTTCGCCCATCAACGGCGGCAGCATATCGACCCACCCGAAATGATCCGCCCAATCTTTGGGCAAGACCGGCCTTTCATCGCCCTGCCGGTCCAAGCCGTCAATGTGCGGATACAAGCCGCCGTTCTCTGCCGCGTAAAGTTCGAAAGCCAGTCCCCACTGCCGTAATTGACTCTGGCACAGCGTCTGTTTGGCTGCGGCTCGCACCCGGCCCAGGGCAGGCAATATAAGCCCGATCAGAAGCGATATAATCGAGATGACGACAAGCACTTCAATAAGAGTGAAAGCGCTGCCCAAAGCCTGGCAATGTTTCTTTTTCGCCGGCGCACTCACTGCAGAAGCCCTGTCATGTGCTTGTCATACGCCTTTGCCACGGCTCGTTCAACGTCCCTGCGGAACCTCGCGTAGGCTCTGACCCATTCCTTGCCCTGCTCGGTAAGAGCGGTCCTGCCGCCGAGATTTCCGCCCCGCTGTTTGTCCACCAAAGTCACGTTGAGACTCTCCTGCGCCTTTTTGAGGTCACCCCAGGCCTTGCGATAACTTATGCGAAGCGATTCACTGGCTGCCCGAAGAGACCCTCGTGTTTCAATACTCTCGAGCAGTCGCCACTTGCCGTCACCAAAGACGCCCTCGATATTGTCGCCGCTGAGCCATAGCTTGAACCCGACATCCAGTTTCTTCACCTTCACATCCTCCACAAAGTCAGGGGAAACAACCCAACTGACACTTACAGATCTTTATGTTCTGCCGGTTACATATCCGTCCGATCTCACCGACCTTCGCGCCGTATTTGTGGGCAAGCCCAAATGCCTCGGCGCAAGTCAATTTCTTTCTGCCGTCCACGTCTTTGGCCTGCTTCATAATCGCATCGATCAATTCCTGCCGAGCAGCCATTTCACCTCTCCGATAAACGAGCCGTTATGCAAAATCTGACATATCGACTTTCCAAAAAATAATGCGCAGCGCACCAAAGTCAAGCGTAGCACCAATTATTGAGCGCAATCATACCAGGACAGAGGGGCCATGCGTAGCTTTTTCTCGCACAATTTCTCGCCGTCGGTTCTGCAATCGACTGTGCGGGTCACTACACGACTATCTTCTGCTGCGCGGCGTCGAACCAGGCCACCTTGCCCTCGCGCAGGCCCAGCATCCCCATCTGCAACGGAGTCTGCACGTGGTACGCCAAGTCCATCGGGCTGAGCGTTTCCTGCTTTCGCGAGCGACAGCACTGAAGGAACGTGCGCCAGTATTCGACGAAATCTTCGCCGTGCTCGATAGCAAACCGCTGCGACTTCTTCTTGGAGCCGTGAGCAGGGATAAAGACGATGTCGTTTTCCTCCACCGTAAGCGTCCCCTCCCAGCCGCGAATCACAGGGATGCGCTGTCCCGCGCCTCGAGCAGCCGTAGCCGGATAATCGTTCGCCTGTGTTCCGAGCACCGCCACGGTCATCTTTTCCGGATAGTCGATGAGCATATTGAATGTGTCCGGTATCTCACGCTCCTGGTAGCGGAACTTGCCGCCAGTGGCTACGACCTTGCTCGGCATCGTCACACCGAGCATAGAAATCACCGGCGTCAACGAGTGCGGAAACAGGTCTGTGCTCGGCCCGCCGGCGTAATCCTCGTACATCCGCCAGCGGAAAAACCGGCTGACATCAAACGGTCGGTTCGGCGCATCGCCCAGAAAGGCCTCCCAATTTAATTCGGCCCCCGGCATCGCCTTGGCATCGTCGATGGGCATGCCCCGCTCACCCCAATCACCGACGCGGAAGTATCCACACTCGGCGTGCACCGGCTGACCGATAAGGCCGTCCGCAATAAGTTTTCTCATCTGATGCCAGGCCGAGTCGGACATTCCCTGCGTGCCGAGTTGAAAGACGCGCCCCGTCCTTTTCACCTCCGCGGCAAGCTGCCTGGTCAGCTCGAACTGCCGCCAATGTGTCACCGGCTTTTCGCAGTAGACGTCTTTGCCCGCTCGCACCGCATCAATGGCCTGATACCCGTGGTGATGGTCCGGCGTGGCGATACAAACAACATCAACATTGGGGTCGGCGAGCAACTCCCGGTAATCCACATAGCACTTGCCGCCGTAGCCTTCAGCCCGCCGCTGCATCCGGGGCCGATAGACATCGGAGAGGGCAACTATGTCCACCGCCTCTTTGGCCTGTGTCTTAAGCCAATGCACTGCTTTCAGATGCGCTCCGCTTCGGCCGCCACAGCC
>Ga0180434_10000768_pt1 | contig 46967 bp, 35 predicted proteins | sample SS_ome_7_FD_132453 | JGI IMG/M metagenome (GOLD analysis project Ga0180434, IMG submission 132453) | Hypersaline lake sediment archaeal communities from the Salton Sea, California, USA - SS_1_D_2 metaG | ecosystem: Environmental > Aquatic > Non-marine Saline and Alkaline > Hypersaline >... | reverse complement strand
TGTTTTTGCCGCCCTACCTGAATTGTAATTTAAAGACGATGCATGAAAATTTATGTTTTTAAAAGAAAACAATAAATTATGTTAATCCAACCAATCCAACCAGCTCAACCAATCCAACCAATCCAACCAACGCAACCATTCAACGAAAATCCGGGCGCCTCCCGGCCGGCGGGTTGGCGATACCGAGGGCATCGCAGATAAAGTCCATGTTTTTTGACAGGAGGGTTTTGCGCCGTTCGCCGATGAAGCGGACGTTCACCACTACCGCCGCCATCACGGTCAGCAGTTTGACGCGCTGAAACAGGATGTGGTGAAGCCCCGGGGGAAAGCAGCCGGCGGATGGCAAAAGAGAGCAGCAGGCATCCCAGCGGCGGCAGCTCCGGCCGACGGTGTGTGCATATCGGGGAAGGACGTTACGCCGGTGGGGCCCGTTAAGGCGGCCGTCTATAAATGCCTGCAGCATCCGTATCAGAAAACAAACGTGGACACGTAATAGATCACTGTCTTTGAAAGAACGCATCTGCTGAGGGTGCGCACCGAGTCTGATCATGATATGGCCTTTCCTTGTCCGCCGGGTTCAGCCGGCGCCGTGCAGGGGCGTCGGCAAAATGACGGCGGTGACGATACAATAATGCTGAAGCAAAATCCGCGCCAACCAGAACGCTAAAAAACCTTTATGATAACAATGGCTTGTGAAATATGTGTTGATTCGTGACGGATATTGTGAAAAAAAGGTAAGTTGTCTTGCGCATAACAGGGTAATCATTGTGACAAAATCCGCCGCCGCATCAGGGCCTCCTATAGTCGAAAAATCACCATTTTCCGGAAGAAGTCTTGCTTTAAAGGTGCAGGGGGTGTAATTATTCATATTTAAGCCAATGTGCACCAGCGGACAGCAACCTTCGACAACAGGTGAGGTTTTTTTCAGTCATGAAACGTGAAGCGGAAGTCCGGCGGCAGACGGCGGAGACAGCGGTCGATGTCGTTCTGTCGATCGAGGGCCGGGGGCGGCACGCGGTGTCGACCGGCATTCCCTTTTTTGACCACATGCTGCGGCTGTTCGCGGCACACGGATTTTTCGATTTAAAGATTGCGGCCAAGGGGGATATCGAGGTTGACTTTCACCACACCATGGAAGATGTGGGCCTGGTGCTGGGAGAGGCTTTCGACCGTGCCCTGGGCGACCGCAAGGGCATCCGCCGGTTCGGGTTTGCTCCGACGCCCATGGACGAGGCCCTGGCGCGGGTCACCCTCGATTTGTCCAAACGTCCCTATCTGGTGTATCACATTCCACGATCCGTCCGCACCGCCGATGATTCGTTTCTCAGTCTTGCCAAAGAATTTTTCAGAGCCTTTGCCACCAGAGGGGGCATGAATCTCCACATCGAGGTGCCATACGGCGAGAACAACCATCACATCTCGGAAGCCATTTTTAAATCCACGGGTCGCGCCATGGATGCCGCCTGTACCATTGATGAACGTCTGAGCGGTGTGCTGTCGACCAAAGGAACGCTTTAACGCGCCGTTTTTTCGGCCAACCGTTTACCGGCACCGCATGCCATGAAGTGTTTGAAACCCATTTTGCTGCTGACGGGCCTGTGTCTTGTCGGCGGTTTTTTCTGCGCGTGCACGGCCTACGTCCGTGTCCAGCGGCCGGCGGGGCTGCAGCCGCCGCTTTCACCCGTCATGGTGCTGCCTTTCAGGCGCCTCGTGGCGCCGGAGATGGAAGAACGGTCTATCCCCTGCCGGCAGTGTCCGGAAGAGCGGATGGCCGGCGGCGTGCGCCCACAGGCTCTGGATTTTATGACGGATGTTCTGCGCCGCCGGCTGGACACGGCCGCCGGCTGGGAGGTTTTAGCCGCGACGTCGCCGAACGGCCTGCCGCCGGTGTCGGGACCAACCGCCCAGGTATTTGCGCGGAACGGCGCAATGATACTGGCCATGGCCCGGGAAAAAGAGGCCCGGACCGTCCTGTGGGGGACGGTTTATCGTTTCATCGAACGTACCGGGAAGGATTACGGCGTTCAATCACCGGCTTCCGTGGCCTTTGATCTTGTCCTTTTCAGTGTGGCCGATGAAAAGATCGTCTGGAAAGCCGAATTCGAAGAAACACAGCAGTCGCTTTTAGAAAATGTATTTTCACTGCAAATGTTCATCCGGAGAAGGGCGCGTTGGGTTACCGCTGAAGAAATGGCCGCCACCGCCCTGAAAGACACCATAAAGAGGTTGCCGAATGTTGATGATTATTCCGGCCGTGGATTTGAAAAACGCTAAGTGCGTGCGGCTTCTGCAGGGCAGGATGGAGGACGAAACGGTGTTTTCGGATGATCCCGCCGCCATGGCCGTCCAATGGGATCAGGCGGGCGCCGAGGTGATTCATGTCATCGATCTCGACGGTGCTTTTCAGAAGAAGCCGCGGAATCTGCCATCCGTGCGCCGCATTGTGGAGAGCGTAACGGCGCGTGTTCAGGTGGGCGGCGGTATCCGCAGCATGCAAACCATTGAACATCTGCTCGCTGTCGGTGTGGAACGGGTCATCATCGGTACCGAGGCGGTGCGCAACCCCAAGCTGGTGGCCGAGGCCTGTCGTGCTTTTCCCGGACATATCATCGTGGGCATCGACGCCCGCGATGGGTTGGTGGCCATCGAAGGCTGGACCGAAACAACCGCGGTCCGCGCCGTTGATTTGGCCCGGCGGTTTGAAAATGACGGTGTGACGGCCATTAATTTTACCGATATCGCCAGAGACGGGATGCAAACCGGGCCCAACCTCGCGGAGACGGCGCGGCTGGCCAGGGCGGTGGATATTCCGGTGATCGCATCCGGCGGTGTCGCCGCGTTGGAGGACATCCGCAATTTGCTCAAACTGGTGCCGCTGGGGGTTGCCGGTGTGATCACCGGCCGGGCCATCTACAGCGGCAGTTTGGACTACGCAGCGGCCGTCGCCCTGGCAAGGGGTTCAACGCCGGATACCGCGGCCTAATGCGGACGGACGCTTGACAATGGCAGCGGGCATCATTAATTTGGTGTCAACGTCACAACTGTACAGCGATTCTTTCCGCACATATCCGGTCTGGAATGTGGGCAAAGGCACGTGGCCGGTCCATATCATTTGTCTGTCGGGTCTGGAAACACAAGCGAGCGCCATCCCGGGAGGGCATACCTGTTGTCACGGTTCATCTCCGACGAAAAATTGACGGAAATCAAACAGGCGGCCGACATCGTAGAAGTGATTTCCGAATATGTCATGCTCAAAAAGACCGGCAAAAACTACGTGGGCCTATGCCCGTTTCACACCGAAAAGACCCCCTCTTTTACGGTCACGCCGGAAAAGCAGATTTTCTATTGCTTCGGATGCCACGCCGGCGGTAATGTCATCAGCTTTCTGATGAAGCACGATAATCTTTCTTTTCCCGAGGCGGCCCGTCTGCTGGCCCGGCAATACGGTGTGCCTCTGCCGCAGCCGCAGGTGAGCGGCGCGCGGAAGGCCCAGCTGTCGGAGCGTGAAAAACTGTTGTCCGTCAACCGCAGCGCCATGACGTTTTTTCACCAGACGCTGGTCAAAAAAGCGGTGGGGCGGACGCCGCTCACTTATCTGAAGCAAAGAGGGTTGAGCGGGCAGGACATCGACGACTTTCAACTGGGATACGCACCCCGCTCCTGGGATGCTCTTTTGACACACCTCACCCGAAAGGGCGTGTCCCGTGCGCTGATTCACAAAGCGGGGTTGATTGTACCCAACAAACAGGAAACCGGATTTTACGATCGCTTCAGGGAGCGGGTGGTTTTTCCGATTTTCGATGCCCATATGCAGGTCATCGGATTCGGCGGCCGGGTGATGGATGATGCGCTGCCCAAATACCTCAATTCACCGGAAACCCTTCTGTTCAACAAACGCAAGTGCCTTTACGGACTGCCGCAGGCCAAGAACGCCTGCCGCCAAAGCGGCCTGATATTTATCGTGGAGGGCTATTTTGATCTTCTGGCCCTGCATCATCATGGCCTAAAAAATGTCTGCGCCACGCTGGGCACGGCGTTTACCGTCGAGCATCTGTCGCTGATCCGCGGGTTCAGCCGGCGTGTCGTGCTGGTTTTCGACTCGGACCAGGCCGGCATCAATGCAGCCCGGCGCAGCGTGCCCCTGTTTGTCGGCGAAGGCGTGGATGCCCGGATACTGACCCTCCCCAGCGGTCATGATCCCGATTCCTTTATCAATGCGTTCGGCCGGGACGCCTTTTTGGAGCGCGCGCAGCAGGCGGCGGATCTGATGTCTTTTTTGATGGATGTCGCCGTCAAAAAACACGGCATGTCGGTGAACGGCAAAATGAAGGTCCTCAGAGATCTGGCACCGCCGCTGGCCGGCCTGGCGGATCCAGTGGCCCGCCAGTTGTACACCCATGAACTTGCGGAGCGCCTGGGCGTCGACGAGGCGGCGGTTCTGGAACGTATCAATCGGACCGCCGCCGGCGGACAGCGTCGCGGCACCGATGCACGTCGCAAAACAAATTCTGCGACCGAACCGCCGGCGGATCCGGACAACTATTCGATGGTCGATCTGCTGCGCAATGAATGCCGGCTGGAAGGCCAGATATTTGAAATGATCGTCAATTGCCCTGAAATCGTGCCGGAAATCAAGCGGCAGCGGGTGCTGGACCACATGCGGGATCCGCGGTTGCGGGCGCTTGGGGAGTCGATCCTTCAATGTTCCGCGGAAGCCGACGGAAATGTGGGTCGAATGATATCAAGTGTTGACGATCCGGAAATAAGGAATATATTAACCCTTTTTGCTGTAAAAGATGCGCCTTGGAGCCGCGAGGGATGTGAAAAAGTGATCGCGGGATTCAAAGCGAGGCGCCCGATTTATGCAAAAGACACCATCATTGAAGAGATAAAGGCGGCCGAAGCCATCGGCGACTATGACAAGGTATTTGGATTGCAAAAAAAATTGCAGGAATCGGTGAAAAAAGGCAGCCGCCGCCTTGGGATGCAGCCAAAGCAAGGGCTTGCATAACAAGGGCGGGATGCGGCTTGACCGGCGGAATCAGGCGCAATGGTGTTGAGGCATTTGGACTGTAAAGATCCTTGAGGGAACACGAGGAGGCTGGACTCAATGGGAAAAGCATCAAAGGAGACAACGCAACACCAAAAAAGCAAACAAAATGAAAATGCGATCGACGGGAAAAAAACAAACGAAATGAGGGCCGTCGACAAGAAAAAAATCGACCAGCTGATTCTAAAAGGCAGGAAAGACGGTTGCCTGAGTTACGAGGAGCTCAACAAGCTGCTGCCCGAGGACATGTTTTCACCCGAACAGATTGATGAGACGCTCATGATGTTCGACGACCTCGGCATCAAGGTGGTGGACGACAAAAAGGCGGTGATCAAGGCCCAGAAAAAGGAGGGGGATAAACCGAAAAGCGCCGCGGCGTCCAAGGCCATGCCGGATTTCGGTTCGGTGACGGATCCGGTGAAAATGTATCTGCGGGAAATGGGTCTCGTGACCCTGTTGAGTCGTGAAGGCGAGGTCGAGATCGCCAAAAAGATTGAAGCCGGAGAGAGAGATGTGCTCAAAGCCCTGCTGGAGACGCCGATCGGCGTTAACTGCATTCTCGAACTGGGCGAACAGATCAAACAGGGCGAATTGAGATCCAAACACGTGCTGCGGGACATCGATGAGGGCGATACATATGTCGATGAACTGGTCAAGCTGGAAAGTTTTATCGGGACGATCACCACGATTCGCGAAATCAGCGATGAGAACGAGGCATTCAGAGACAAGCTGCAAAGCGGCATCGGGGATGCCGCCGAGCAGCGGCGGACCCGGCGCTGCATTATCCGGCGCAACAACAAAATTTTCAACCTTCTGAAAGACTGGCGGCTGGAGGGTGTCGTTCTCGACAGCATCGAAGAGGACATCCGCCGGCTCAACGACTGGTTTGACGCCGCCAACAAAACCATCAGCCTGTCGGCCGAAGCGCTGCGGGCCCCGGTGCGTGATTTGAGGAGCAACCTTGAAGAAAAGAACGCCTTTGTCCCGTGGTGTCAATCGCTGTCGACGCTCACAGGAGACGAAGCGGCGCTGTTTTTTGACGAACTGTCGGGGCTGCTGACCGATGTCGAGGAAAAAGAGAACACCACCCGCCTGAACAGCCGCATGCTGAAGCGGGTGGTGGCCAATATCGATGAAGGGCGTCGGCGCGCCAAGGACGCCAAGAGTGAACTCATACAGGCCAATCTGCGTCTGGTGGTGAGTATTGCCAAAAAATACACCAACCGCGGCCTGCAGTTCCTCGATCTGATTCAAGAGGGCAACATCGGTCTGATGAAAGCCGTGGATAAATTCGAATACCGTCGGGGGTATAAATTCAGCACCTACGCCACGTGGTGGATACGGCAGGCCATTACGCGGGCGATCGCCGATCAGGCCCGCACCATCCGCATCCCGGTTCACATGATCGAAACCATCAACAAACTCATCCGAACCTCGCGCTATCTGGTGCAGGAGCTGGGTCGTGAACCCAAACCGGAAGAGATCGCCGAAAAAATGGAAATTCCGCTGGACAAGGTTCGCAAGGTGCTCAAAATCGCCAGGGAGCCGATTTCTCTGGAAACCCCCATCGGTGAAGAGGAGGACAGTCATCTGGGTGATTTTATTGAAGACAAAAAATTCGTGCTTCCTTCCGATGCGGCGGTGAATTTAAATCTGGCAGAGCAGACGCGCAAGGTGCTGGCCACACTGACGCCGCGGGAAGAGAAGGTGCTGCGCATGCGGTTCGGGATCGGGGAAAAGGCCGACCACACCCTCGAGGAGGTGGGCCAGGATTTTACAGTGACCCGTGAGCGCATTCGCCAGATCGAGGCCAAGGCCCTGCGCAAGCTGCGCCACCCCACCCGCAGCCGAAAGCTGAAGAGCTTCATCGAAACATAAGAAAGCTTGACAATGCCGACGGGTGGGGATAGAGATAGCCGATGTCCTGCACACCCAAACCAGGGGGGCCCATAGCTCAGCTGGCAGAGCCACCGGCTCATAACCGGTAGGTCCCTGGTTCGATCCCAGGTGGGCCCACCAAAATGAATATGACACATCAGCACTGGTCTGTTGAAAACGGGCGAATGAAATTTTTCCGACGATGCCTGATGACACGTTCCTTCGGCGACAACAAACAACAGCGCTTTTCTCAAGGGGAAAAGCGTTTTAAAGGCGTGGCTGCGAGCGGCCGCGCCTTTTTCAATTTTTACAGAATCGGTGAATAACGCTTCCATGTCCGCAACCGTTGGAGAATTGGCCGGCCTGATTGATGAATTCGCAGCGCCTCACCTGGCCGAAAGCTGGGACAATGCCGGATTGCAAGTGGGCAATGCCCAATGGCCGGTGGAAAAAGTGCTGGTGGCCCTGGATCCGCTGCCGGAAGTGGTGCAGGCGGCCTGCATCCGGAAAGCAGGGCTGCTGGTCACGCACCATCCACTGATTTTCAAGCCGCTTCCATCGGTGAACACGGCTGATGCCGTGGGGGCGCTGATCGAGAAGGCGCTCTGCCATCGGGTGGCGGTGTACGCCGCGCACACCAACCTCGATGCGGCCGTGGGTGGCTTAAACGACCGGCTGGCGCAAAAGCTGGGGCTGGAGAGCGCCACGGTGCTGCGTCCGCTTCCGCAACCCGAAACGCGGCCATCCGGCGGCGAAACCGGCAGGATGCCCGCGCTTGCGGGAATTGGTCGCGTGGGACGGCTGCCGTCGGAAACCACCCTGGCGGATCTGGCGGAGAAGATCAAACAAGTCTTGAAGGTCGGTCGTCTCACAATGGTCGGCGATGCGGGCATGAAGGTCAACAGGGCGGCGGTTTGCAGCGGCAGCGGCGGCGGCTTGCTCATGGATTTCCTCTTGTCTGAAGCGGATGTTTTTGTGAGCGGTGATTTAAAATATCACGACGCCCGTTTGGTGGAAAACGCCGGCAGGGGGCTTCTGGACGTCGGGCATTTTGCATCCGAGCGGCTGATGATTGATCTGGTCAGCGAAAAGTTGACCACGGCGATCCGCCGCCGTGGATTTTCGGTCGTCGTCGAAGCCTGCCGGCTTGAAAGGGATCCTTTCAACGTTTTATAATGCGATACTACAAATGAACAGAATAAACGGATATGCAAGTGAAAGAACAGATTGAACGGCTGGTTAAACTGCAGGACATCGACAGCACCGCCGCCCGGATCAAAAAGCAGCTTGCCGGTGTCGACCGGCAGCTTGCCGATCTCGCCGCTGAGCTGGAAAAGGCCGAGAAAGAGATTCTGACGGCTGCCGACGAAATTCAGGCCTGCAACAAGCGTTATCGGTCTCTGGAGAGCGACATCAACACCAACACTTCCAGAATCGGCAAAAGCCGGGAAAAACTGAGAGCGGTCAAAACCAACAAGGAGTATCAGTCGCTCTTGAAGGAAATTGATGACATGCAGGCCCTCAACAGCCGCGTTGAGGACGAGATGCTCGAATGCCTGGAAACGGTCGAGCGGCTTGAAGACCGGCAGCAGAAGCAGCTGGCGGCGCAGAAGGAGATCAAAGAACGGGTTGCGGCCGAAGAAAAGCACATCCAGAAGGAGGCGGAAACATCGCGAGCGGCGTTGGAAGAACTGCAGGTCGAATGGCGGCGCATATCCGCGGCGCTGCCGCACGAGACGATGGATCTGTTCAAGCGGGTCCGGCACCGCGTTGGTCTGACGACGATCGTGGCCGTGACGGATGAGGTCTGCCAGGGGTGCAACCTGAACATCCCCCCGCAGACCTTCAACGAATTGCAGCGCTGTGAAAAAATGATGTTCTGTCCGCATTGTCAGAGAATTATTTTTCCAATGATGGAGGTTGTCGGCTGAAGCAGCACAAACGATCGCCGGGTTCCATCGAACCCGGAGGAAAGTCCGAACACCACAGGGCAGGGTGCTCCATAACGTGGAGTCGCGGTGACGCGAAGGAAAGTGCCACAGAAAATATACCGCCGGATATCCGCACAGCGGACCTTCGGTAAGGGTGAAAAGGTGCGGTAAGAGCGCACCAGTTCTCCGGGTGACCGGAGAAGCTCGGTAAACCCCACCTGGTGCAAGACCAAATAGGAGGACGTTTGAGGGCGGCCCGTCCAAGTTCTCGGGTAGGTCGCTGGAGGTGTCGGGCAACCGGCATCCTAGATGAATGATCGTTACCGGCGGGCGGGGCGACCCCCCGCCGGCACAGAATTCGGCTTATGGGCTGCTTCAGCCGACATGATCAAAAGGCCAGGGAAACAACGCCGTCAATGCACAACGCTACGCCTTCGGACAGAGATTTCAGTTTCATCGAAAAAGCGCGTCTTTTTTCCCACGACTATCTCAAGTGCTGCCGATATGTCGAGCAGTTCGGCGAAAATTCGGAAATCTTTACGAAAAGGCTCTATTCCAAGTTCGTTTCCACATCCCAGATTCTGGAGGACTTCCTCGACTTTCATGGTGCCAAAAACAATCAGACTTGGTATTTTTACCGTGAATTGTCCGCTGCCGTGCGCCATTTGAGCCTGGGCGCCTACTCCCAGAAACACATTTCAAATCGGCTGATCTTCTATGATCTACCCGGTACCGAGGCTTTCAAAAAAGAGGGGACGGGCACCCTTCTGTTCCTGAACACCTGCCTCCGGAAGCTGGCGCCGGTTGTAATGCGGGAAGCCGGCCGGCTGGGCATCAGCGTGCCGAGCGAACCCTTTTGCAAAACCGATTTCCCGGGCATCACCACCCGCGAAATCCTGAACTACGACATCGATGACGAGGCCGGGGATCTTCAGAAAAAAAGCGTTGTGAAAATCGCCAGTGAATTTCTGCAGATCGGGCGGCGTTTCGGCGAACTCGGCTTTTACGAACCCTACACACCGGAAGAGATCCTTGAACTGGTACCGGAAAGGGTCAACGAGGTGGAAATCCGGCAGATGGAAATGCTGGTCCACAACCTGCAGTCCTCTTTTGACACCTATGTGATTCATGGCGGGTATCGCTTCGGCAACCGCAAGTTAAAGCAGCTGCGCAGCTTTTTCTCCGTTGTTTTTCATCTGCTGCAGATGGTCGGCCGCCTGCTGCATTTTTACGAGCGCCATCTGCACGAGGCGGGATACAAAAACATCTACAAAAAGGCCCAGGAAGATCTGCAGGCGATTGTCGACCAGCAGAAGCTGCTGGACCGGACGATTAACTACGGCCTGTACTATGTTTGCCATTTTTTCAGCGTCGGCAAGGAAATGGCCCACCTGATTCTGAACGAGAATATTGAACGATCTGCGATTACGGTCAACGTGCCCGTGAAACTGGGCTTCCACAGTCGGCCGAGCCTGCTGGTGGCGAAAATCGTGCAGCAGTACGGCGGTCAGGTGGAGCTGTGCGTCGGCAAGGACCGTTTTGATGCCAGCAGTGTGCTCGACATCCAGTGGGCCGGCGGCAAGATCCAGAAAGAGGAGATTCAGCAGGTCGTTTTCGAAGGAGATGCGCGCGCGCTGGCCGATATCGAAATTCTGGCGAGTGTCAATTACGGCGAAGATTCCATGGGGAAAGGCGTGCCCCTGCCCCGGGAGCTGAAATATCTGCGATAACGTTTCCGATATGCCGGATTCAACCGCGGCGTCCCCGCCGGCCGCTGCGGCCGACGCTGTGATCGTCGGCGCGGGCCGGGGGCTGCGCATGCACAGCGCGGTGCCCAAACAGTATCTGCTGCTGGACGGAAAGCCGGTTCTGGCACACACGCTGCAGGCGTTCGATGCCTGCGACAGCATCCGCCGGATCCATCTAGTCGTGCCCGCAGCAGACATCCACCGCTGCCGCCGGGACATTCTGGCGGCGATTTCCTTTCAAAAACCGATCCTTCTGACCGCCGGCGGCCGGCGCCGTCAGGACTCCGTCCGCAACGGCATCCGCTCCATCCGACGACCGCCCCGCGCGGTGGTGGTTCACGACGGTGTGCGGCCTTTTGTCCGGCCGGATCAGATAAGCGCCTGCGTCGCCGCTGCCCTGGAAGACGGGGCCTGCATTCTGGGGCTGCCGGTGGCGGACACGCTGAAAACGGTGGGCCCGGGCGGCATTGTGGACAAAACGGTGGACCGCCGCCGGATCTGGACCGCCCAGACACCGCAGGCCTTTGTCTGGCCGGTGATATGGGAAGCGCACGAAGCGGCCGCCCGCGATGGATATGAAGGCACGGACGACGCGTCGCTGGTGGAAAGGCTGGGGAAAAAGGTGCGCGTAATCGGCGGCAGCCGGATGAACATCAAGATTACGACGACGGAGGATCTTTGGATGGCGCGGGCTCTGACGGCCCGATTATCACGACAGGTGAGGTCCGGCGGGACGGGACAGGACGACGGCGGTGCGGCTGGGTAGGTAAACCATCAGTTCATCCCGATTCCGGCCCCGCCGGCGGCTTTCGAAAACAATCTCCCGGGCCGGCTTCAACCGGTCGTGACCGCCGTAGCAGGATGCGTCGCTTTCCAAAACCAGGCGGTATCGGCCCGGCGGCGCCGGCAGTGCGTAATCCGGAAAGGAGTCCTGGGGATGGAAGTTGAAAATAAACACCAGTGTCCCCCTTGAAAAGGCGATCATTTTATCGTCGTTGTGTTCTTTCAACAGATGGACGGCCTCTGACTGCAGCAGACGTCGGGTGCGCGCCAGCCTCAGCATGTCCCGGTCGAAGCGGGCCAGAAACCGGTATTTCAAACCCGCATCGCCGGCCAGATGCCACTGGCGCCTGGCGTATTTGTAGGACCAGGCGTTGCCCTCCCGCGGGAAATCGATCCACTCGGGATGCCCGAACTCGTTGCCCATGAAATTGAGATAGCCGTGGCCGGCGGTCGCCAGGGTGATCAGTCGTATCATTTTGTGCAGCGCGATGCCGCGATCCACCCCCGGATCCGGGTTGTCGGCATTCATTTTGTCATACATGGCCGTGCCGATCAGGCGGAAAATCAGGGTCTGATCACCGACCAGGGCCTGATCGTGCGACTCCGCATAGCTGATGGTTTTTTCATCCCGCCGGCGGTTGGTCAATTCATGCCACAATGCAGCCATGGGCCAGTCTTCGTCACGTACATCCTTGGTAAGACGGATCCAGTTGTCCGGGACGCCCATGGCGAAGCGGTAGTCAAAACCGATGCCGCCCTTTTGTTCCGGCACCGCCAGCCCGGGCATACCGCTGACGTCTTCGGCCACGGTCACGGCCGCCGGGCGCAGCCGGTGAATCAGACGATTGCACAATGCCAGGTAAACAAGCGCGTCTTCATCCACCGCATCTCCGAAATAGTCATCGTAGGATGTGAAGGCGTTCCCCAGGCCATGGTGGTGGTACAGCATACTGGTGATTCCGTCAAAACGGAAGCCGTCCACGCGATATTCGTCCATCCAGAAACGGCAGTTGGACAGCAGAAAATGCAGCACCTGGTGTTTCCCATAGTCGAAGCAGCGGGAATTCCATGCAGGGTGATAGCCCCGCGGGCCTTCGTGAAAGTACTGGTAGGGTGTGCCGTCAAAGCGGCTCAGTCCCTCCACTTCGTTGGACACCGCATGGGAATGAATCAGGTCCATGATGACGCACAGACCGGCTGCATGCGCGGCGTCGACGAGTGCTTTCAGGCTTTCGGGCGTGCCGAAGCGGGATGAGGCGGCGAAAAAACTGGAGACCTGGTAGCCGAAGGAAGCATAATAGGGGTGCTCCTGCAGCGCCATGATTTGCAGGGTGTTGTAGCCGGCCTTGACGATCCGCGGCAGAACGTCCCGGCGGAATTCGTCGTAGCTGCCGATGGATTCAGCGGCGGTCGCCATGCCGATGTGGGCTTCATAGATCAATGGCGGCTCTTCAAGGCTTTGGCTGTCATGCCGCCACGGGTAGGGAGCCGGCGGACGCCAGACCTGGGCATTGAAAATTTTTGTCTGCGGGTCCTGGACGACCCGGCGGGCATAGGCGGGAATTCGATCTCCCGCGCCGCCGGGCCAGTGGATCCGCAGACGGTAGAGATCCAGGTGCTGAAGGGCATCGGCGGCCAGTTTCAGCTCCCAGTCCCCGTTGGAATTGATACGTTCCAGCGCAAAGGTACTGCTTTCGCGCCATTTCGTCCGGTCGCTCACCAGAAAAACAGCCGTGGCGTTGGGGGCCCACTCGCGGAAAATCCAGCCGTCGCCGCGGAAGTTCAGGCCGTAATACTCGTGGCCGGCGGCGAATGTTTCCAACGACATTTCTCCCCCGGTCAGCCGCTGCCGGGTTTCGCGTATTTTTTCAAGCCGCCTTTTCAGTACGTTTCGATAGGGGGCCAGCAGGGGGTCGCCGTCGATGAGTGCATTCAACAGGTCTTTTTCAGCGGTATGGCGGTGGTTGGATTTCATGGATCAGGCCAGTTAATAGGGTGAGGCCGTAATCAGGGGCCGCTCGAGCATCCGTTCATAAAGACGGATGTACTGTGAGGCGGTGGCCGCATGGGTGAATGTTTGCGCACTGTCTTGCATGATGCGCTGGATCTGCCGTCGCCGCACCGACGACGGCAGTGCATGAAAGGCCATGGCTTCGTCTACGGCCCAGCGCAGGCCCTCGGGATCGAACACCTTGAACAGAAAACCGTTGCCTGTATTTTCTTTGACATTGAGATGGGCGACCGTATCGTGAATGCCGCCGGTGTCGTGGGCGACGGGGAGGCTGCCGTAAATGGGGGCGATCATCTGCGGCAGGCCGCAGGGTTCGAAGCGCGACGGCATGAGAATGAAGTCGGAAGCGGCATAGGTCAGATGCTCGAGGGGTTCGCTGAAGTCGCACACCGCCACCCGTTCGTGAAAATGATGAAAAGCGACGATATCGCGAAATACCGGCTGGTAGGCGCCGTTGGCGACAAAAATGATTTGCAGATGCCGGTCCCAGTAGTCGGACACCATATGGTAAAGAATATGGGACAGCAGCTGACAGCCTTTCTGATGCGGGTCCAGCCGGGAAGGCCAGAAAAACAGCGGTGCGTTTTCATCCACGACAAGTCCCAGCATGTGCTGCAGGGCCCGCTTGTTTTCCTTTTTGGCTGCCATCGGGGCGTCCGCGGCATAGGAACGTCGGAGATGCGGATCGTTGTCCGGCCGGAAGACCGGATCCGGAGCATTGAGGATGCCGGTGGCGCAGTGGGCTTGTACCTTGTTGTTCAGTTCCCGGCAAAGGGGGCCCGGCACGAAATCGTGCCGGCCGTCAATCATTTCCTGCATAAATGTCCGGCTCACGGTGTTGACAAAATGGGCGGCAAAAATGCCGCTGATGAGAAAATCGACCCGGTTGTGTTCCCGGGATTCTTCGTAGTCCAACGGCGGACGTTCGTAAAACAGGTTGTGCCAGAAGTAGGCCGCGTCAATGCCGCGGTCTTCGATGTGATCGAGGGATGCCATTACGGTGTGGATGTTGTGGATGGTAAATAAGCAGGGAATCCCCATCTGGCGGGACATGGCCGGAATCAGTCCGGTCATCCAGTCATTACAGTGAATGAGGTCGGGCGCGACGCGGGGGACCACGTTGTTAATGACTTCGCGCTGAAACGCCAGGGCCAGTTTGGTGTTTTCACCGCCGTACTCGGAGTACACCCGGTTGAGGTAATAAAAAGCGCGGTCTTGGGCCAGGTGCACCCGATCTTCGGACATGATTTTGCGGATCTTGCGCTGTTCGTTTTTTAAAAACGGCGCCAGTCGATCCGCGAAAATCGCCCGGTAGTCGGGCAGCGCGACATGAACGTCGGCTCCCTGTTCAAAAAGCGCGCTGATGAGTGCGGCCGAAACATCGGCCAGGCCGCCGGCTTTGGCGGTCAGGTAGTTGGAAAAGCTGCCCATGCGGTTCGGCAGATACGTCACCTCCGGCGTGACGATGAGGACGCGTGGATTTTTGGCTGGTGAATTTTGCAAAGCGTCTGTCATTTGATGTTCGGGGCCGCGATGGTCCCCTTTCCTTCGCGTCGATTCCGGGCGCGCATCACGCCCAGGTGATGAGGCCCGGCGTGAACTTCAGGTTGTCATCCCCGGCGGGGGTCACCCGCACGGTGAAGCCGAAGCGGCCCGAAAAATCACACAAAACGCTGCAGCGGTAGCGATAGAGGCCGTTTCCCAGATCCTGGTCGGCGGTCATGAGCAGCGTTTGGCTGTCGGCCAGTGCATCCAGCTGTTTGAGCTTGCCGTAGTAGAGCTCCACATCGACTTCATCGGGCTTCAGTATTCCCAGAGCGACTTCCACATTGACTTGAAACGTTTCACCGACCCGGAAGAAGCCCTCCTGGACTCTGACCGGCGTCTGGATGTGAACCGCATCCCAGTTTTTTTTCAGGCGGTTGGTCTGCAGCAGCAGGCGCCTGGCTTCAGCGGCGTTGTCGGCGGTGACGACTTTGTATACCTCGCCGGCCTTTCGGTAATAGCGTTCGTGATATTCGGTGACCATGCCGTGGGCACAGATGTGCGCAAAGGCCATTTTCATGGAGGCCTTCATCATCTGGATCCACTTTTCCGGGGCTTCGCCGTTTCTGCGGTCATAGAATGTCGGAATGACGTCATTCTCAAGCAGGTTGTACAGCGCCTGGCTGTCGACCATGTCCTGGTAGTCGGCGTCCGGATACTCTTCACCATGCCCGACGGCCCATCCGAGATCCGGGTGAAAGCGCTCACACCACCAGCCGTCCAGCACGCTGACATTGAGAACGCCGTTGACGGCGGCCTTCATTCCCGAAGTGCCGCAAGCCTCCATGGGGCGGCGCGGGGTGTTGAGCCAGACGTCGACGCCCTGGATCAGCGTGCGGGCCAGATTGATGTCGTAATCCTCCAGAAACGCCACCCGGTGGCGAACGCCCGGACGGCGGGCGAAATCGATCAGCTGTTTGATGATGGCCTTGCCTTCATTGTCTTTGGGATGGGCCTTGCCGGCGAAAATGAACTGTACGGGCCGATCCTTGGACGTAATGAGCTTCTGGAAACGATCCTCGTCCTTCAACAGCAGCGTGGCCCGCTTGTAAGTGGCGAAGCGGCGGGCAAAGCCGATGGTCAGAAAGTCCTGATCCAGAATGGCTTCCGCGTCCCGCATGATGGTTTGCGGTGCGTTCCGGCGGGCATACTGCTGGACCATGACCTCGCGGCAGGTTCGAATCAGCCGGGCCCGGGTCATCTGGCGGACCTGCCACAGCTCTTCGTCGTATATCTGGTCGATGCGCCCGATGCGCTCGGGGCTGCGGTGCTGCAGGTACCAGTCCGGTCCGAGATAGCGTTCAAACAGATGGGCGTTTTCCACCGACAGCCAGGATGGAATGTGGATGCCGTTGGTGATGTGGCCGATGGGCACTTCATTTTCGGGCCATCCCGGCCAGACGTGGGCCCACATGCGGCGTGCCACGCGTCCGTGGAGCCGGCTGACGCCGTTGTGGTGCTGAGACATGCGCAGGCCCAGCACAAACATCGACAAGGGCGCATCCGCGCCGGCGCCGGCCGGCTGCCCCCACGAAATAATGGTGTCGGCGGTGGCGTCCAGGCACTCCTGCAGCGGTTCGACATACGGCTTGACAAGCTCCTTGGCGAATTCATCATGGCCGGCGGCGACCGGTGTGTGGGTGGTGAAGATCATGGTGCGGGACGCCACCTCGGCGGCGGTCATGAGATCGATCTGATAGGCGGCCTTTGTCTGGCAGAGCCGTTCCAGACCGCAGAAGGCCGAGTGCCCTTCGTTCATGTGGCAGACACTGATCTGATATTCCATCTGATACAGGGCGCGCATGCCGCCGATTCCCAAAAGCACTTCCTGGGCGAGACGCTGCTGGGGGTCCCCGGCGTAGAGACGGTCGGTGATGCGTCTGATTTTGGGCGGGTTTTCAGGAATATGGGTGTCCAGCAGGTAAAGCGGGATGCGGCCCACCTTGATTTTCCACACAATCGCCTTGATCTCGCCGTCCGGACCGTCCACGGAGATGGTGACATTGTTGCCGTCGGGATCCTGGGCCCGGTGCAGCGGCAGATGAAATATGTCGGTTTCCGGATAGGCTTCCTGCTGCCAGCCGGTGTCATCCAGAAACTGACGAAAATAGCCCTGATGGTACAACAGACCCATCCCCACAAGAGGCAGGCCGATATCCGAGGCCGCCTTGAGGTGATCGCCGGCCAGCACACCGAGTCCTCCGGCAAACAGCGGAAGACTTTCGTGTATGCCGAATTCCATGGAGAAATAAGCGATGACGCTCTTGTCCGGATAAAGGGAGCCGGTCGTGCCGGTGCCTGTCAGCACCTCGTTCTGGTAAATTTGTTGGATGCGCCTGAGATGGGCGAGGTAGGCCTCGTCATCGGCCAGCTCCTTGAGACGTTCCTGGGGGATGAGCGTCGAAAAAAGAATGGGGTTGCGCCCGGACTCACGCCAGAGCTTGGGGTTGATCCGCCGGAACAGTTCGATGGCATCGATGTGCCAGCACCACCACAGATTCCAGGAAAGGGTTTCCAGAAAGCCCAACGGTTCGGGAATGCTGGGGAAAACCTGATATGTCTGCAGCTTGTTCATCATGCTTGCTTCCATGTTGCATCATCATCCTTTTGGATTGAAAAAAGATGCCGCCGCGGCCTTTTTTCCGTTTTTCTGCATGGATGTGTTCAGCGGAAGGACGTCCGGCGGAGATCCGCTGATGAATGAAAATCAATTCTATCAATCCCCGGGTGCGGCGTCAAGTTTTGCTGGGCCTCAGGCCGTCAGCAGGGAAAGCACCCGGTAAAATTCACTGATTCCCCAGGCCTGGGCCGGACATCCCCGCTGCTGGTGGGGCGCATCACCGTCCAGGATTTCCGGCACGTGGCCGATGCAGCCGGTGCAAAGCAGCTGTGAAGTGCTGTAGAGCCAGCTGACAGCGGTCGAGCGCGCGCTGTCGCCGAAGACATGCACCCAGGCCTCGCAGAAGGAGGGAAACAGCCAGGTCCAGGCGGTGCCGTTGTGATAGGCGGGTTTGCGCTGTGTGTCTTCATCACCGGTGTAGCGCCCCTGGTAGGGAGCCCGGGGATCGGCCAGCAGACGGTCGTTGTGTCGGATTTCAAGCGGGTGCTTCAAAGGACGATCCGCCAGGCTGCGAATGGCGCCGGGTACCAGAAGCGTCTGGCAGGCTTCCAGCATCTGCCGCGTGCAGCCGTGGTCGACCACCGCATTCATGGTGATCGCCAACAGCTGGTTGGGCCGCAGGGCGTCATCTGCATGGGCCTTATGGGGGGGTACGGCTGCATCGGCATGCAGGCAGTCGGCCAGGTAGCCGTCGGTCTTTTGAAAATAAAAGTGCAAAATGGACTTGCGAACGCGGTCCGCCAATCTGCGCCAGTCCGTGCCGTTGCGGTCGAAGCTGTGCAGAAAGCGGAGCGTCCGGTGCCACAGCGCCTGGATTTCGATGGGATATCCCTGCCGGGGGCTGCCGGCCGGATGGTTGGTGTCCATCCAGGTGAAGTGGGAGGGGCTGTATACAAGACCTGTCGCCGGATCCATTTGAATGCCGTTGGATGTGCCCTTGACATAAGCGTGACCGATGGCGGTCAATATGTCGCGGATCGAACGGTCGCCGCAGCGCTGATCCAGAAAGTCTTTCCGACGCTGATGCCGCACAAGGTCGCTGCAGGCGATGCAGAACCAGAGCGGTGCATCGGACGTGTCGCGATTGGCGGGCGTATCGCCCAAAAGCATGTTGGGAAGCGTGCCGTTTTCCTCGAACCGGCCGAACAGCGTGAGTACCTTTTGCGCGCAGTCCAGTTTTCGGGCACGGATCAGTCCTCTGGCAAAAATCAATGCATCGCGCCCCCAGTCCAGAAACCACGGGTACCCGGCGATCACGGTTTGCAGGCGGCCGCGCCGCACGATAAATGACTGCATGGCGGTTTCAGCCAGTTCAGCCAGCGAAGCGGGGCCTTTGGGAGGGCGGCGGACGGCCGTTGCGGCCGACGTCGCATCCGGAGCGGGCGCAGCGGCGTCGTCGGCGGGATAAGCGGCGGCGCTGATGGTCTCGGTGGTGCCGCCGGTGAGCTGCAGCTTGAAATAGCCCGGGCTGAAAAGATCCGCATCCGCATCAAATCCACGCTCGCCGTCCTCCCGCCGGTTGACCATGTAATGCCACTCCGGCTCCTTGACAAAATTTCCCCGGGACAGGCCCATTTTCAGAGCGGCTTTGTCCGGTTGAAAGATAAATCCTGCGGCAAAGGTCCGGACCGCCGCCGGAAACAGATGCTCAGGCCCCTGATAGGCTTTGGTGGTTGCGTGAAAAGAACGGTCTTCAAGGTCGGGCCGTACGATGATGTCGATGGGCTGAAAATCCGGAAGACGGCCGGGATGTTTTCCAGCGCTTTCCCGGTGCAGCGCGAGCACCAGGTGGTTTGCCGCGGACTGCAATTCGGGATGCACCCGCAGCAGAATGTGCCTGCCCCGGCCGGTGGGCACGCGGAATACCCAGGTCCCCGCCAGGCGATCGTCGATGGCCAGGTGATCCAGATAGCGGTGCGTGACGGCGTGGGCGTAATCCTGGCAGACCACCCACATCCGGCAGCGGGTCAACATAATCCAGCGGTCGGCGGGAACGTCGGTTTGAAAATTCGCCGCCAGAAGGGCGTCGTAGCGACTTTCCAGCCGTTCCCACTGCACCGGCAGGAGCAGAGCGGCATTGTCGGCGTTGCTGCGCAGGATGCGCAACCGGTTTCGCTCCGCGCTGCGGCGATCGAAGCGCTGCGCCAGGGTCGGGGGCGCTTCCCCGAGCTGCAGCAGGCGTGCTTCATAGGTCCTGCTGCGTTCGCCCTGGTGCAGAACGAGATGCATCTGTATACGGCGATGGGCCGGTTGGGGCGTCGGCGGAAGGAACAGAGCGAAGCCCCCGCCGCCGGATAACGGAAGCGCATCCGCTGCGGCCAGTGTGTAATCGTCGTGCCAGAGGCGCGCCCGGAATAAATGCGGGGCCTGGACGAGCAGGAGATGACCGGGCGGCAGCATGACCTCGCGCCGCGTGTCGACCGGAAACCGCCAGACAATCACGCGCGATTCATGAGAGTAGGGATTCATCTGACGGCAGAACGCGATCGGATCCGCCATCAGATGCGCCGCCGCCGCATCGATGTCCCAGTCGCCCAGATCCTTAGCGCCGTTATAATAGCGGTATACTTCCAGAACCTTGGCCCGCCGGCGCTGCAGGGCGATGCGGCGGGGGATGGGAAAGGCCTCCGCGCCGCTTTTTTCCAGCAAGGACAGGTCGGCGGCGTCATCCGAGAGACACAGCACTTCACCGGGTTCAAGCGTGAACTCGAGACGGTCTTCATGATGTTGAGGCGTTACGGGGCGCCCGGACAAAAGATCCGTCCAGGACGAAGCCGCCGGATGGGCATCCTGCCGCCGCAGCGTCAGGGATCGTCGACCGGCGTCGTCCAGGTTGACCAGAACGAGCAGCGCTTTGCCGCTTTGATCGTCGTGCCGGCGGACGGCGATGGTGTTTTCCGAGCGGCTTTCCAGCAGTTGAACCGCGGCGCCGTCATGAAAGGCAGGGTGATCTTTCAAAAGCGCGGTGAGACGCCGAATGGCATCCACCTGGTTTTCGGCGGCGTTCCAGTTCAACGACATGGATTCATGAACGTTGATCTTTTCCTCGGCGAACCACTCGACGCCGTTGGCAAATCCAAAGGCGCCCCTTAAAGACAGCAGTGCGCACAAAGCGGTGCGCATTTTGGCCCAGGTGTGCGAGCGGGCCGCCAGACGCGGGTTGTCATGTGTTTCAGCGTAGTGCAGCAGGGTGCCGTCGCTTTGCGATATGTCGACCGAAAGGGGCAGATAGCTGGAAATCTGTTCCCGGTCATAGTTCTGAAACAGTTCGGAATAGGCCCAGTTGAAATTGGCGTCGTCCAGCAGACGGCGGGTCACGGATATTTTGCCGCCCAGACCCTCCAGGAAAAATACCGTTTCCGGAAACTGTTCGCGCACCGCCGCAATGATGTAGCGCCACGTCTTCACCGGGATCATGTAGCCGGCATCGCAGCGGAAGCCATCGATGCCACGGCGGCACCAGGTCAGAAAAACATCCGCCATGTAACGCCACAGGCCGCGATGGGTGTAATCGAGGCGGGTGAGATCCTCCCAGCGCACGCCCCATGCGCCGGGCATTTCGATGCGGCCTTCAGCGCTTCTGACCAGCCATTCGGGGTGACTCTCGTGGATGCCTGCGGCCCAGCCGGTGTGATTGATGGCGACATCCAGGAGCAGACGGGCATTGCGCGCATGAACGGCGTTGATCAGCGCGATGAACTGCTCCAGTGGCGTGGCGGCCGAGTCGAACACCGCCAGCGCCGGGTCGACGGCGGTAAAACTTAAGGCCGCATACGGGCTGCCGTAGCGACCCATCCGTCCGTAAGTGGTGGGCGTGGGGTGGATGGGCAGCAGCTGAATCCAGCGGCATCCCAGGGTGCCGACGATAAAATCCAATGCTTGAATAAAGTCGCGGAAAGAACCCGACGGCGGGATCACCACCCATCCTTTTTCGTCCAGCCGGCCGGCGTCGGCCAATTGGTCCGGCGTGAAAAACCCACCGGATTTATTGGGACCGAACTGTCGGATGAAGGCATTGTAAACGATGTTGGCACAACAGGTTTCCGCCGGTTCAACGTTGATGCGGATATTGCCGCCCGGCACCCACACCGGATCCCGGCTTCCTTCGGCAAGAAAAAACGCTTTGGCTTCAAAATGACCGACTTCGGTCAAGGGCAGCCGCAGCCGGAAGGAACGGTCGTCGTGCGGCGTCATGCAAACGTCGAACCAGTCCCGCTCCAGGTGCGGTTGATCCGCGTCCACTTCGGCGATCAGATCTCTGCGGCGGATGGCGGCGTGCCCGAGATTGGTGCGCAGTCCCGCGCGCCCGGCCGCCGGTTCGGCCAGGGTCAGCGAAAAGTCCTGTGCATCGCCGCAAAAGCGGATCAGTCTGCAGCCGGGCGCCGGCGTCTGGGTCAGCTGGTCGGAAAAAGCCATGCGCGTGGTTTCCTGGTGAGCCGTTCACAGTTGTCGATCGTGACGGCTAGGTATCACAGGAGCGTCGACCTGTCCATAAAGAAGCATGGACAGGGCCGCGTTTTTGGGCAAGCCGGCGGGCTGTTTTTCCTTGACATTCAAGGCCGGGCGGATTATATAGAAAAAAGAACTTTAACGTTAAAGTCATTCGAATATCAGCATTCAGCCGGTCTCAACCGATCCATGCAACGCAAGACCACCATCAAGGATATTGGCAGAGCGGCCGGGGTTTCGCCGACCGCCGTTTCCATGGCCCTCAACGACCGGCGCGGGGTCAGCCCGGATACCCGCCGGCGGATAAAGGCGCTGGCGGTGGAGATGGGCTACCGGCCGAACTATGCGGCGCGCAGTCTGGTCAGCTGCAAAAGCTACCTGATTGGATTTGTCATCAACAGCATCGCCGACCCGTTTTATCCCGAGATGGCGCAAAAGGTGGAGGAAACCGCCAATGCCGCCGGCTACAGCCTGCTGCTCTGCAATACCCAGCGCAGCCTGGGGCGCGAAAAAGCGGTTCTGGAGGTGCTGCACGACAGGGGCGTTGACGGCGTGATCATCGCCACGGCCATGGCGGATGATGCGAACATCCGGCATCTGATTGAAGACGGTTTTTGTTTCGTGCTGGTCAACCGGCACTGCAGCGGTGCCTTTTTCGAAAATCGCATCGATTACGTGGTGGCGGACAATGAAGCCATCGGCCGCATGGCGATCCGGCATTTATACCGTCTGGGGCATGAACGCATCGCCGTCATCGCCGGGGATCTCAACACCACAACCGCCATGCTGCGCACCCGGGCCGCCGTGGCGGCGCTTGAAAAATACGGCCTGGACCGCGACGAGCGCTGGGTGGTGGAATGCCACTACCGCCGCGATGCGGCACGCACGGCGGCGGTGGAACTGCTGGCCTGTAACAAGCGGCCCACGGCCTTTTTCTGTCAGGACGATTTCATGGCTTTCGGCGTGCGGGACGCGGTGCTGGAAAGCGGGCTTCAGATTCCGCGGGATGTGGCGTTGATCGGTGTTGATGACGTTGAGATGGGTGCGCTCCGGGGGGTGGACCTAAGCACCATCAGCCCTCGGAAAAGTGAGATGGGTTTTACCGCCACCCGGATTCTGATCGACAAAATGCAGGGTCGGCAGATCGGGAAGTCTCGCAACGTCGTATTGACGCCTGAACTGATTGTTCGGACGTCGTGCGGCTATTCACTGAAGGGTTACCGGCGTTGAAGCGCTGCGCGGACCGGCAGGCCCGCGCCGGTGCAATATCCGTCGGCATGCGCCTCATCAGCGCGGCGCCGGGACCGAAAACAGACGGCGGACAGAAAAGGAGGACAGCATGAACCAGTACAAGCGGCTTGAAGAGTGGATGAAAAGCGGTCGGATCACCCGTCGGGAGTTTGTCGCCCGGGTGTCGGCCATGGGATTGACGGCGGCCGTGGCGCCGTCTCTGCTGGTGAAAGCGGCCCGGGCGGATGCGCCCAAAAAAGGCGGCCGGTTCCGGCTGGGCGTACAGGGCGGCAATACAGCCGACAACGGCGACCCCGCCCTGATCACCAACACCTTCATGCAGGTATACAATTACACCACCCGCAACAATCTGGTGGAGGTGGATCACACGATGTCGCCGGTGCCGGAGCTGGCCGAGTCCTGGGAATCCACACCGGACGCCCGCAAGTGGGTGTTCAAGCTGCGCCGGGGTGTGGAATTCCACAACGGCAAAACCATGGACGCCGAGGACGTGATCTGGAGCATTCAGCGCCACCGCACCGAGGAATCCAAATCAGCGGCCAAGGCGCTGTTGACATCCATCAAGGAAATCAAGGCCGAGGACAAGTACACCCTGTCCTTTGAACTCAAGAGCGGTTCGGCCGACTTTCCCTTTCTGATGAGCGACTACCACCTGACCATCTGCCCGGCCGGGACCACCGATTTTATGCTTAACATCGGCACCGGTGCCTATCAGCAGGTGAGCTTTGAGCCCGGCGTGCGGTCTTACGCCAAGAAGAATCCCAACTACTTCAAGCCCGACCGCGGTCATTTCGACGAGATCGAGATGATCCACCTGCCGGACGCCAATACGCGCACGACGGCGCTGCAGACCGACCAGGTGGACGCCATCAACCGCTGTGAAAAGAAAACCTTTCATTTCATCGAAAAAAGTCCGAAATTGCAGGCCATCATCACCAACGGCATGAAACACTACACCTTTGCCATGCTGTGTGACCGGGAGCCTTTCACCGACAACAACGTGCGTCTGGCCATGAAGCATTCCATCAACCGGGAGCAGATTATCAAACAGGTCATGCGCGGCTACGCCGTTCCCGGCAACGACCACCCCATTTCGCCGGTCAACCGGTATTATAACGGCGATCTGCCCCAGCGAACCTATGACCCGGACAAGGCCAAATTCTATCTGAAAAAGGCCGGACTGTCCCAGCGCCGCTTCGATTTGTCGGTTTCGGACGAAGGGTTCCCCGGCGCGGTGGACGCGGGTATGATCTACAAGGAAAACGCCAAAAGAGCCGGCATCGAAATTAATCTGGTGCGCGAGGCGGCCGACGGCTATTGGAACGATGTCTGGATGAAAAAACCCTGGTGTGCGGTTTACTGGGGCGGCCGACCCACCGAGGACTGGATGTTTACCACGACCTACGCTTCCGGCGCCCCCTGGAACGACACGCACTGGAAAAACGATCGATTTGACGAGCTGCTGGTCAGGGCCCGGGCCGAGCTGGATTCGGCCAAGCGGCGCGAGATGTATTATGAGATGCAGCAGCTGGTACGTGATGACGGCGGTGTGATCGTGCTGGCCTTTGTCCAGGATCTGCAGGCGGCCAACAAGAAAATACGCTACGGTAAACTGGCGGCCAACTGGGAGCTGGACGGCTGGAAATGCTGCGAACGCTGGTGGTTCGCCTGATATTGTAACGGGTTTCAGTGTTCAGGTGTCAGCGATTGGCTGTCCGCTTTTCGCTGTATCCCCTACACGTACACGTGAACGGACACGTGCTCGTGCTCGTGCACGGTCGTTTGGTCTTGTTTCGTCATTGCGGCGCACGCCGGCATCCAGGAAAAGTGATGGTCCGTAGTTCAGGGCCTTTTGCGATGGTCGCAATGCAATACACATGAAGAACCGAGCACGTGCACGCGCACGTTTACGTGTACGTGCACGAAGAACGTTCACGGCGGAATAAAATAAGCAATCAATTTTATTGGATTCCGGCATGCGTCGCAATGACAATTCAAAATTCAAAATTCATAATTAAAAATTGATTCCCCTTGAACCCTCAAAAAACAGGAGCCATCATGAACAGTCGCGAACGCGTTATGGCGGCGCTGGCGCGCGAACAGCCCGATCGGGTGCCGTTTGTGGATTATGTGGACACCATCATCAAACAGCGGATCATGGGAACCGATGCGATCGACGAGGCGGACTTCGCCGAAAAGATCGGGATGGACGCCATCAGTTTTAATGAATATGCCATGCCCATTTTCTGCAAGAGCCCGGACGGCGGCAGCGGTGCGGCCAAGGCCTACGGGCTGACGGGGGAAACCGAGTTTATCGGTGAAGGCATGATTCGCACCGAGGCGGATTTGTCGAAAATCGTATTGCCGGACGCCGATGACCCGGGATATTACGATGCGGCCAAGCGCTTCATGGAAAAATACCACGACCGCGGTTTGGCGATATATGCCGGGTTGCGGCCGTTCGGCATGTTCAACACGATTTATTCCATGCCCATGATGGATTTCGCCGTGGCTTTGTATCAGAATCGGCGGTTGATCGACACGATGATGGATATTTTTATCGAATGGAACCGCAAGGTCATCGAAAACCTTCAACCCCTGGGCATTGATTTTCTGATCGGCTACAACGATATGGCCTGGAAGGACGGACCACTGGTGTCGCCCCAGGTGTTTCGCGAGGTGTTTTTGCCCAAAATGAAAATGGTGGCCGATGCCATCAACATCCCGTGGGCCTTTCACAGCGACGGCAATCTGACGATGGTCATGGACGACTTGCTGACGCTGGGGATGAACGCCGTCAATCCATTTGAGCCGCCGGCCATGAGCCTGAAGGAAGCCAAAATTAAATGGGGCGACCGCATCTGCCTGTGGGGCAATATCGATCTGGTGCACACCCTGCCCTATGGAACCGTCGACGAGGTGGAGGCCGAGGTCAAGCAGCGTATCGCCGAGGCCGGTACGGGCGGCGGCTACATCTGCGCCAGCGCTAACAGCATCACCGGCTTTTGCAAAATCGACAACGTTTTTGCCATGGCCGCCGCTGTGCGAAAACACGGCACTTATCCGCTGGAACAACGCTTGGTGCAGCCCGCCTGAAAGAACCAACCATCGTATGAACGCATAAACCCCGTGTGCAGCAGGGGATTGCCGGGGACACCGCCTTGGGAGAGATCCGTTTTTTCATCTATGTTTTCACGGGGAAAAATAGGTCAAAAGTCTTATTAATCGCTAGGTGAAAAATCTGATTTTTTATCCCTTCGCCTAAAAACAGTTGAATTGTAGCTACATTGCAGTGTAAGGCATCTCTGCTGAAGACGCCGCTCGGAAGTGTTCGATGTCGGCAACCATCCAGGGGCTTTGGTTTTTGGGTCGTTGTTGACGCTTTTTGAAACAGGTCACATCGGGGAAGACACCTTTCAATTCAGCAAATCGGTCTGAAGCTATGGCGCATCTGGAACTGGAAAACATTACGGTAAAATTCGGCGGGCTGACGGCGCTGTCCAGGTTGAGTTTTTCTCTCAAAAGAGGTGAGATCGTCGGCCTTATCGGCCCCAACGGCGCAGGCAAAACAACGGTTTTCAACGTGCTCACCGGCGTTTACAAAGCCAACAGCGGCGACGTGCGCTTTGACGGAAAAAGCGTTCTGGGCCGCCGTCCCCATGAAATTTTTGCCAAGGGGGTGGCGCGCACTTTTCAGAACATCCGGCTTTTTTCCGCCATGACGGCTCTGGAAAATGCCATGGTGGCCCGCCACTGCCGATCCAAAAGAGGGGTCGTGGGTGCGATTTTCCGAACCGCGTCTCAACGCCGGGAGGAAAAACGGATTCGCGGCAGTGCCCTGGAGGCCCTCGCATTTATGGGGGTGGACAAATATGCGGACACCGTGGCCTCGAATCTGCCCTATGGTCTGCAGCGGCGGCTGGAAATCGCCCGCGCGCTGGCCTCGCAACCCAAAGTGATTCTGCTGGACGAACCGGCTGCGGGTATGAATCCGGCGGAAAGCCGCGCCCTGATGAAAGATATTTCCCGTATCTGCGATGCCGGAATTGACGTGCTGCTGGTGGAGCACGATATGAAAGTGGTTATGGGGGTATGCCGCCGCATTGTGTGCGTTGACCATGGCGTGAAAATCGCCGAGGGGACCCCCGAAGAAATTCAATCCAACCCCCAGGTGATCGAAGCCTATCTGGGTCAACCGGCAAGTCAAAAACATTAATTCAAAAGGAGCGTCCAATGAGGAAGAAATTGTTTGTTGCGCTGGTGTGTGGTCTGATGATCCTGCCGTTTGTCATGGGAACGGCGTCTGCTAAAACATTGAAGATCGGATCCATGAGCCCGTTGACCGGTCCCTATGCCTCCGATGGAACCGACATTAAAAACGGCGTTTTGACCGCCATTCAGGTTTTCGAGGAAAACGGCGGGGTTCCCGGCTATGACAAGATCGAACTGTTCGCCCAGGACACCGCCTGCGACCCCAAACAGGCCGTGGCATCCGCCAACAAGCTGATCAATCTGGAAGTCGTCGGCGTGATCGGCGCCTACTGCTCGTCTTCCACCATTCCGGGATCGGAGACGCTGAACGAGGAAGACATTCCCATGCTGACCCCGGCCTCCACCAACGAGATGGTGACCGATCGCGGGCTGCCCTACATGTTTCGCCTCTGCGGCCGTGACGACGATCAGGCCCCGGCCGCCGCCAAGTTTCTCAAGGAAGAGCTGAAGGCCAAAACCGTTTTCATCGTCGACGATAAAACCACCTACTCCCAGGGACTGGCCGACGGGGTGTCCAAGGCATGCAAGGAGTTGGGCATCGAGGTCGTCGAACACGACCACGTCAACCAGGGTGACAAGGACTTCGCGGCGGTGTTGACCAAAGCCAAGGCCGCCAACGCGGACATTCTCTATATGTCTCTGCAAGGCTACTCCCCGGGCGCTCTGATGACCCTGCAGGCCAAGCGCCTCGGCCTCGAATCTCAGATCGTGTCCCAGGACGCCATGTTTCAGCCCAAGTTTATGGAAGTGGCCAAGGAGGCGGCCGAGGGCATCTATATCACTTATGGGTTCACCGACACGACCACTCCCGAGTACAAAGCTTTTGAAAAGATTTATGTCCCCAAATACGGTCCCATCGCCGCCTACGCCACCTATGCCTACGATGCGGCCACCGTTTTGCTGAAGGCCATCAAGCAGGCCGGTTCCACCGATCCGGACAAGATCAAGGCCGAAATCATGGAAATGGATTTCGACGGCGTTGCCAAACGCATCAAATTTAAGGCAAACGGTGACTCCGGGTCCTCCTACATCGCATTCAAAATCGAAAACGGCCAGTTTGTGCCCTACTGGTCTCCTGAAAAGGGGCTGCTTAAGAAATAATCGGCCGATACAAGACGCGGCTGCCCTGCGTCCGCCCGGCAGGGCAGCCGGTTTTTCAATCTCACCGCAAGCGCCAAACGAAAAAGCGAGCCAATGGATTATTTCATTCAGCAATTGATCAACGGCATCACCCTGGGAGGCCTCTACGCTTTGATTGCACTGGGATACACCATGGTGTACGGCGTTATCCAGCTGATCAATTTCGCCCATGGTGAATTCTTTGCGGCCGGCGGCTATGTCGGGGTTATCCTGCTCAGCTTTTTTGCCGGTCGCGGGTACATGGAATCCCACCCCCTCCTCTGCCTGATGGCTGCCTTCGTGCTGACCATGGGCTACTGCGCTTTTCTGGCCATGGGGGTTGAAAAGGTGGCCTACAAACCCCTGCGGCGGCAGTCGCGCCTGGCCGCTCTGCTGTCCGCCCTGGGCGTGTCCATATTCCTGTCCAACGGCTTGATGCTGACCCAGGGGGTCTACGACAAGGCCTATCCCAGTGAACTGTTTCAGGGGGGCGTCAGCTTCGGCATGGTGACGATCAGCTACCTGCAAATGATGATCGTGGGCATGACGATTCTGCTGCTGTTCGGGCTGAACATGCTGGTGTTCAAAACCAAGATCGGCATGGCCATGCGGGCCACGGCCCAGGACAAAGTGATGAGTTCGCTGGTTTCCATCAGCAGCAACCGGATCATTTCCCTTACGTTTGCCATCGGTGCGGGGCTGGCCGGCGCCGCCGGCATTATGGTGGGGCTTTACTACGGATCGGTGCGCTATGACATGGGCTTTTTGCCGGGGATCAAAGCGTTTGCCGCGGCCGTGCTGGGCGGCATCGGCAACATCACCGGCGCCATGCTCGGCGGACTGATTATCGGCATGGTGGAAATTTTCGGCGCGGGATACATTTCCGGGCAATACAAGGACGTGTTTGCCTTTATCATCCTGATTTCCGTGCTGTACTTTAAACCGACCGGCATCATGGGCGAGAATATCGATGATACAAGAGTTTAAAAAAGTCTGGAAACCGTATGGCATCGGCCTGCTGTGGCTGTTGGGGCTGCTGTGGCCGCTTTTGGGCATTCATCCGGACGGCACCCTGTCTTTCAGCAGGACTTTCACCGTTTGGGGCTACATCGCCGCGGGCCTTTCCATTTGCCTCCTTTTGTACGTCCTGAACAAAAGCGGCAGCCTGGCAGTTGTCGGCCAGCCGTTGGCGGGGTTTCGCAGCCGCATGACGCAGACCGCGGGTAATATCCCGGCTTGGATCTGGGTTCTGGCGGCGCTGATTTTTGCGCTGGCCTATCCGCAGTTCACCAACCGCTATGCCCAGGACGTGGCCACCAATGTGCTGATTTACATCTGTCTGGGGCTGGGTCTCAACGTGGTTGTGGGTCTCTGCGGGCTGTTGGACCTGGGCTACATTGCCTTTTACGGTGTGGGCGCTTACACTTATGCTCTGCTCAATCTGAATTTCGGCGTTTCCTTCTGGTTAAGCCTGCCGGCCGCCGCCGGCCTGGCCATGATCGCCGGCAGCCTCATCGGTTACCCGACGCTGCGCATGCGCGGCGACTACCTGGCCATCGTCACCCTGGGATTCGGAGAGATCGTGCGCATTGTGCTCAACAACTGGATGTCGCTCACCAATGGACCCAACGGCCTGCTCGGCATAAAGCCGCCCGCGATACTGTGGCCCAGTTTTGCGGACGGATTTACTTTGGAAATACTTTACCTAAAGAAGCTGCATTTTCTGTACTACATCGCCCTTGCACTGGCGATTGTAACCGTCATCGCCGTTCGGAACCTGAATTTTTCACGTATCGGCCGGGCCTGGGAGTCCATCCGCGAAGATGAAACAGCGGCCGAACTGATGGGCGTGAACACCTTTCTGCTGAAGCTGCTGGCCTATGCCATGGGCGCACTTTTCGCCGGGTTGGCCGGTGCCTTTTTCTGCGCCCGCATGCGGTTTGTCAGCCCGGAAAGCTTTACCTTTCTGGAATCCGCCATGGTGCTGAGCATGGTGGTTCTGGGCGGCATGGGCTCTATACCGGGCATTATGCTCGGCGCCGCAGCCCTGATCGTTCTGCCGGAAGTCTTTCGTGAATTCGAGACGTATCGCATGCTGGTGTTCGGCGCGTCCATGGTCGTCATGATGCTGTTCCGGCCCGCCGGTCTTATCCCGGCCAAGCGCATGGGGGCGCGGGGTGAGGAAAAGGAGGGCTAGATGGCGGAGCAACCCATTCTCGAACTGAAAAACGTCTATTCCAGCTACGGCAGCATCAAAGCGCTCAAGGGAATTTCCCTCCAGGTCTACCCCGGGGAAATCGTGGCCATCATCGGCGCCAACGGGGCCGGCAAATCCACCACCCTGATGTGCACCTGCTGCGTGCTTCCGATTGAAGCCGGAGAAATCTGGTACAACGGCAGCGCCATTCACGGCACCGCGGCCGAGCGGCTGCCGGTATCCGGCCTGTGCCAGGTCCCGGAAGGCCGGCGCATCTTTCCCCGTCTGACCGTGGATGAAAATCTCACGCTGGGCGCCTTCTTCCGCAAGGACAAGCCGGGCATCGAGGCCGACCGCAAGCATGTTTACGATCTGTTTCCCATCCTGGGAGACCGCCATCGGCAGGAGGGCGGCACTTTGTCGGGTGGTGAGCAGCAAATGCTGGCCATCGCCCGGGCCCTGATGGGTCGCCCCAAGGTGCTGCTGCTGGATGAACCCTCGCTGGGTCTGGCGCCTTTGATTGTGCAGCAGATTTTCGATATCATCAAGAATATCAACGAGAAGGATGGCACCACGATTCTGCTGGTGGAGCAGAACGCCAATCTTGCCCTGCAAACCGCATCGCGGGGCTATGTCCTGGAAACCGGCGCTATCACACTGGAGGACGCGGCCGCCAAGCTGCTCGACAATGCGGATATTCGGAAAGCCTATCTGGGTGAATAGCCGGGTGCGGGATGTCAGCGGTTAGCGATTAGTGACTTATTCCATGCTTCCTGTAATCAAAAACAAGAAAATTTCGCCCAAACGGATGTCCATAATTTGTAGGTGGGGTGCCCATTTTTCGTTTCCTGATCATCAAGTTGGGATAATCGAAATCGAAATCGGGATCGCTATCGAAAGAAACCAGAATGACAATTGGACACGAAAAGCTGGATGTCTAACGTCTTTCAATCGGATATGTCGCCTGGGTTTACAAGAAAGTTCATTGGGTTGCGGCCATAGCCCGTCTTGGAAGATCGATTTCGATTTCGATAGCGATTTCGATCCCGAAGAAACCAAGTCCCAGCAAACGGATGCACTTGACGCCCGTTCTTATCGACAGTGATCCTTGGCGATCAATTTAAAGCATCAAACCCTGATGTACTCCGAATCGGTGATCGAAAATGCTGCTGGGTATTCACACCTACAGTTTTTACATGCACGGTCTGGGGCAGGCCTGGGCCGGATTCCAGCTGCCGTGGCCGCGGCAGCTGAGCACGGTTGAACTGTTCGATCGTTTGACGGACCTGGGGCTCGACGGGGATCAACTGGACGACGCCGTCCTGGAGCGTTTGGATCCCGCTTACGTCCGCGGCATCGGCGCCGCCGCCAGGGCGCGCGGCCTCTTTCTGGAATACAATTTTTCCATGGATATGGGGCAAAACGGCATCGGCCGGCAGCATGAGATCCGGGATGCCATTGAAACGGCCCGCCTTCTGGGGGCGGACGTTCTCAAGGTCGGCCTCGACCTGAACCGCCCCCGGCCGCTGGCCGCTTCCCGCTTTCACCCGCGGGTGATGGATTGCCTTAAGGATGCGGCGCAGCGCATCACGGCGGTGAGCGCGGACCTTGCGGCCGCCGGCATCAAACTGGCCGTTGAAAATCACTGCGACACCTTTGCCGAAGAAATCATCTGGCTGCTGGATCGGGTGGACAGTCCCCACGTAGGTGCCTGCATCGACACGGTCAATGCGCTCATGGTGACCGAAGACCCCATGCGCGCCATCGAACAGCTGGCGCCGCGGGCCTTCACAAACCACTTCAAGGATCATCGCATTGTGCCGCAGCGCTATGGGTGCAAAGTACAGGGCACAGCGCTGGGCGAGGGTGATATCGACCTTCAACGCGCCTGCGATCTGATCAAAACCCTTTCCCCGACCCGCCGCATCATTATCGAAACCGAAATGGACATTCCCACCGACGACAAAGCCGCCGCACTGGCAATGGAAATGGACACCGTGCGGTGCAGCATCCGCTATTGCCGCGACGTGTTGAAAATTTAACGTCGAACCCGATGAAAGGACGAATCGGCCCGCCGAAAGCCGCATCCCCTGATCAGCGGCGGCATGTGCGTGCGGATCTGCAGGGGATGCCCCGGCCGAGATGGGTGCGCTTACAAACGGTTGATGACGGCCGCCAGGTAGCCGGCGCCGAAGCCGTTGTCGATGTTGACCACGGCCACATTGGCGCTGCAGCTGTTCAGCATGCCGAACAGCGCGGTCAGTCCGCCGAGGCTGGTGCCGTAGCCGATGCTGGTAGGGACCGCAATGACCGGCTTGGCGACAAGGCCGGCGACGACGCTCGGCAGGGCGCCCTCCATCCCGGCGACGACCACCAGCACCCGCGCTCTGTCGATCAGCGGTTTGTGCGCAAAAAGACGGTGAATGCCGGCCACTCCCACGTCGTAGACGGTCTTGACTTCGTTTCCCAGATATTCAGCGGTAACGGCGGCCTCGGCGGCCACCGGGATGTCGGAGGTGCCGGCCGACAATATCAGAATCAGAGCGTTTTTTCGGGCGGACGGTCGTTTTCCCAGCGCGAGCATGCGGGCGTCCGGGTGATATACGGCTTCAGGAAACCGAGCGCAGAGCCGTTCGGCCTTGGACGGTGCCAGGCGGCTCACCAGGACAACGTGCCCCTGCGGGATCATTTTTTCCATGATCCCGGCGATTTGCTCCGCTGATTTTCCCTGGCCGAAAATCACCTCCGGGATGCCTTTGCGAATGGCCCGGTGGTGATCCACATGCGCGTATCCAATGTCCTCATACGGCAGGGCGGCGATGCGTTCGGCGGCCGCCTCGATGGGCAGCTGCCCCGCGGCGACCGAGCGCAGCAGTGCTTTCAGACCGGTTAGATCCATTTTATTCCAGAGGCTGTTCGACAATGACGCCGGCCTCGACGTCGGCTGTTTCGGCAGGGGGGGTGCTGTCGGTCGGTTGGCCGGCGGCGGCCGCGGGGGTGTCGCCGCCCGATGCGGACCGCAGGGTTTGTACTTTTTCTTGCAGCGTGGAAAGCCGTTTTTCCATGTCGGCGAGCGCTTCACGGAATTCCTGCTGCAGGGCCATTTCCTTGAGACGCAGCGCCAGCTCCATTTCCTTTTTGGACAGTTTTTCGGTTGCCAGGCGGTCGGTTTCCGTTTTTACGGTTTTCAAAGACTGCCGGGTTTCGTTCAGCGTCCCCAACAGGCCTTCGAAGTCTCGGGAACGGATTTCGGCTTCTTCTTTCAGGTGCTGCTGCAGGTTTTTGAGACGTTCCGTGTTTTGGGCCAGCCGCTCCGGCAGATCGGCGTAGCTTTCGTTGAAGCGGTCCACAATGTTCTGCAGGTCGTTTTCATCCAGCGCGGCGGATTTCAATTTTTTGACGGCATTGTTCAGCTGATTCAGGCGAACTTCCAGCGCGTCCGTTTTTTCTTCGAGGGGCGGGAAACGGCTGGACAGGGTGTCGTTGATTTTGGCCTGCTGCAGCGACAGCGAGGAAAATTTGGACTCCAGATCCTTGGACAGTTTCTGGACCCCGCTGCTGCCGGTATCCTGGGTCTGCATGACCCGGTCCTTGATGTCGAGATAGGCGATGACCAGAATAATGCCGATAATGCAGGGGATCAGAATAGTGAGCAGGGTGACGCGGGTGCTCAGCTTTTCGATTTTGAGTTCCTGAAGTTCATCCCGCATGACGGCCTGGGTGGTGTCGTCATCCATGCTGATTTGAAACCGGTTGGGGTGCTTCGAATCCATTGTCAGTTATTCCCATTCAATCGTGCTCGGCGGTTTGGAGCTGATGTCATAAACAACGCGGTTGACGCCCCGGACCTCGTTGATGATGCGATTGGAAATGAGACCCAGAAGGCTGTGGGGCAGCCGGGCCCAGTCGGCGGTCATGGCGTCTTTGCTGGTGACCGCGCGAATGGCGACAATGTTTTCGTAAGTCCGGCTGTCGCCCATGATGCCGACGCTTTTAATCGGCAGCAAAACGGCAAAAGATTGCCACAACCTGCGATAATACCCGCTTTTACGTATTTCATCAAGCAGAACCGCATCCACTTCTCTCAGTACGGCCAGCCGGCGGGGGGTAACGGCACCAATGACGCGGATGGCCAGGCCCGGTCCCGGAAACGGCTGCCGCCAGACGAGATCCTCTGGCAGACCGATGGTTTTTCCCAGACGTCGGACTTCATCCTTGAAAAGAAACTTGAGCGGCTCCACCAGGTTCAGTTTCATTTTTTTGGGCAGTCCGCCGACATTGTGGTGCGATTTGATCACCGCGGTGGGACCGCCGAAAGCCGAAACCGACTCAATGACATCGGGATAAAGGGTGCCCTGTCCCAGAAAGGCGGCATCCTTTATTTTTTTGGCTTCGGCTTCGAACACCGCCACGAAAACCCTGCCGATCCGCTTGCGTTTTTTCTCCGGATCGGTGACATTTTTAAGCGCTTCCAGGAATTGCTTCCGGGCGTTGACAAATTTGATGTTTATCCTCAGATGCTCTTTGAGGCGTTTTTTCAGCTGCGCGGCTTCATCTTTGCGCAGCAGCCCGTTGTCGACGAAAATACAGGTCAGCCGGTGCCCGACGGCTTGATGCAGCAGCAGTGCGGTCACCGACGAATCGACCCCGCCGCTCAGACCGAGAATGATTTTATGCGGGCCGACCTGCTGTCGGATCTCGGTGACGATGGTTTTGGCAAAGGACGACATGGTCCACGAAGGCTTGCAGCGGCACACGTCGAACAGGAAATTGCGCAGCATGGTTTTGCCCTGGGGCGTGTGATGGACTTCCGGATGAAACTGCAAACCAAAGAGCTGCCGCCGCTGGTCTTCAAAAGCCGCCACCGGTGTGTTTTCGGTGACGGCACTGACCTCGAAACCCTCCGGCACGCGCGTGATGGCGTCTCCATGGCTCATCCATGTCTGCGTTTCTTCCCCGATATTTTTAAACAGGCCGCTGCTGCGTCGGATTTTGAGCACGGCGAAGCCGTATTCGCGTTTGGCGGCCCGTTGCACCTCGCCGTCGAGGGCCTGCACCATGAACTGCATGCCATAGCAGATCCCCAGCACCGGGATGCCCAGCGAAAAAACGTCCTTGTCCATGCGCGGGCTGCCTTTTTCATAAATGCTGGCCGGACCGCCGGACAGGATGATGCCTTCGGGCTGCAAGGCGCGGATGCTCTCGATGGATATGGTCGGGGGTTCGATTTGGCAATATACCTTCAGCTCTCTTACCCGTCGGGCGATCAGCTGATTGAACTGGGAGCCAAAGTCGATGATCAGAATCATGGTTGTTTCCGGCGCCCGCATCTCAAATTCGATCGGGCGGCGCTAATGGGTTTGCGAAATCAGGGTGAATATGGTAGAGCCGTGTGAAAATGTCAACCATTTTCATCGGTTTGGAAACATCCGCATGCAATGCTGCGGGAAGAAAGGGAGTTGTTACCATGCTGGAAAGCGGTCATCTTCGAAAAGGCCTGAAACTTGAAATCGACGGCGATCCCTATGTGATCACTCAGTTCGAGTTCGTGAAGCCGGGAAAGGGACAGGCCCTATACAAATGTCGTCTTAAAAATCTTCTGACCGGCGTTCAATTTGACAGAACATTTCGTTCCGGTGAAAAGTTCAATGAAGCCAACCTCGAAGAAAGCGAGATGGAATATCTGTACTTCGACGGTGAAACCTACTGTTTCATGAACACATCCACTTATGAACAGACGTTTTTAACGCCCGATCAGGTGGAAGAAACCAGGGACCTCATGAAGGAAAACACGGTGGTCAGCATGCTGTTTTTCGATGGACGGCCTATCGGGCTTTCCCTGCCGAATTTTGTGGATCTAACGATTACCAAGACCGAGCCCTGGGTCAAGGGGGACACGGCCTCCGGCGACTCGAAGCCGGCAACGCTCGAGACCGGCTACATGGTACAGGTGCCGCCCTTTGTGGAGGAGGGCGAGACCATCCGCATCGACACCCGCACCGGCCAGTATGTGGAACGGGTTAAGGGCTGATCGTTCGATCCATGAACGCAGAAGCGGGGCGGCGTTTTCATTTGGGATGGCGTCGATCGACGTTCATGGACGATCCGGTATCCAGCATCCGGCATCTATTGTCTGCAGGCTGACAGGAAAGGGATTGCGGTCATTTCGGGGGCGGATCCGTCGGTTTCGGGATCAGGCGGCCGCATTTTTTTTGACAATGTATTTGATGATGCGGTTGCCGTCTTTCTGCTTGACGGTCGCCGTATGCTGGCCTAAATCGATTTCATCGTTTTCCTTGGGTATCTTGCCTAGTTTGTCGAGAATGTATCCGGAAAAGGTGTCATAGGAACCGGTGTCGGGTATGTCCAGCCCCAGCTGTTCATTGACGTCGTCGATTTCGGTTTTGCCCAGCACCACCCAGGTCTGGTTCTTCAGGCGCACGATATAGGGCTCTTCTTTGTCGGTTTCGTCTGCAATTTCGCCTACGATTTCCTCCAGGGCGTCTTCCAGGGTGATCAGGCCTGAAACGCCGCCGTGCTCGTCGACGACAATGGCCATGTGATTCTTGGTTCTCTTGAATTGCTTGAGCAGGCTGTCCAGCTTTTTGTTTTCGGGCACGAAGTACGGCGTGCGCATGATCTTCCGCACGTCGATTTTTTCCACGCCTTTGGCCAGCAGCATGAAGAGATCTTTGATGTGCATGATGCCGAGCACATGATCGGTGTCCCCCTTGATGACCGGAAAGCGTGTGAATCCTGATTTGATGATCTCTTCAAGATCGAGATCGTTGTCCACCGCCACGACAAACATATCCGCCCGCGGGGTCATGATTTCAGAAGCGTTGGTGTCGTCGAACTCAAAAATATTGTGAATGAGCTCTTTTTCCTCTTCCTTGATTTCTCCCTCGTTTTCCACCTCATCCACAAAGGTTTTCAATTCTTCTTCGGTAATGGAATGGGACTTTTGAATACGTCCGGTCAGCCAGGGAATGAAGTACAGAAATTTGATGACCGGAAAGAACAGCAGCGACAGCCAGAAAATCGGATGAATGGTCAGTTTGGCGATCAGGATGTTGTTGCGCGTGGCGATCGATTTGGGAAACACTTCGCCGAACACCAGGATGAGAAAGGTGATGATGCCGGTGGCGATGCCGACGGCATAGTTTGGAAAGGCGCGAATGGTGATGGCGGTGGCAAAGGCGGCGGCGGCAACATTTACCAGGTTGTTCCCGATCAGGATCGTGGCCAGCAGGGTATGGGGATCATCCTTCATGCGCTTGATCAGCCGGAAGGTTTTTCCGCCTTCTTTGGCCAGGTGGATGGCTTTGGTGCGGCTGATGGAAAAAAGGGCTGTTTCCGATGATGAAAAATAACCGGAGAGCAGAATCAACACGAGTAGGCCGAACAAGTCATCCGTCATTTTCCGGGGCTCCGCGCATGGTCGGCAAGGGGCGTGCGAAGGCCGGACGGATCGAGAAACAGATATTGATAAAGGGCGGGCGGTGCTAAAAATGATTCGTCCAAGTTTTGTTTCTTCCCCTTGAAAATGAATCCATCTTCGGGTAGATTCTTTAACAATTGATTCTAATACATTTTTTTAAAATTTCAACCCTAATGTTTTCGCCGGCGGTCCGAAACCCTTGAACCGCCGGCGAAAACATGTATTTGTGTATTGTTTTTGATTTGTGTCCGTCCGGGAAAGGGCGGCGGGATCGCGGACATGGCGGCCGAAGGGTAGAATGGTTCAGGAAAATACGGTGCAAGCCTATGTCGAGGCGCTGATCGGCAGCCGACGGCTGGGAGGGCAGGTGGTCTGCCACAGGGTGCTGCCGGCGCGCCCGGCGGCTTTTCAACGTCCGCGCGACCCCCTTTCGGCAAGGCTTTCAACCGCAGTCCGCGCCGGTGGTATGCCGACCCTGTACCGGCATCAGGCCCGGGCGCTGGATCATATCCGTGACGGCCGTCACGTGGTGGTGGCCACACCGACCGCCAGCGGAAAAAGCCTGATATACAACCTTGCCTATCTGGAGCGGTTTTTAGAGGAGCCCGCCGCCCGCGCTCTATATCTTTTCCCCTTGAAAGCGCTGGCCCAGGACCAGCTCGGCGGCTTCAACCGCCTCGCGGCCCGCCTGAACGGCCGCAAACCGACGGCCGCCATTTATGACGGCGACACCAGCGCCTGGCACCGGAAACGCATCCGGGAACATCCGCCCAACGTGATCATGACCAACCCGGAGATGCTGCACCTGTCTTTTCTGGCACACCATGTAAAATGGGACGAATTTCTGTCCGAACTGAAGCTGGTGGTGGTGGACGAGGTGCATACCTACCGGGGGGTGATGGGATCCCACATGGCACAGGTTTTCCGCCGGCTGCGGCGGGTTTGCAGCCGTCATGGCGCGGCCCCGCTTTTCATTTTCAATTCGGCTACCGTGGCCAACCCGGCGGAGCTGGCCCATCAGTTGACCGATTTAACTTCCAGCGCTGTCCTTAAGAGCGGTGCTCCCCGGGGAAAACGGCACACCCTCTTTATCGATCCCCTGGACGGCCCGGCGCAGACCGCGATTCTTTTGCTGCACGCGGCGCTCCGAAGGGGGCTTAGAACCATCATCTATACCCAGTCGCGTAAAATGACCGAGCTCATCGCCCTGTGGGCCCAGACCCGGGCCGGGCAATACGCCGACCGCATCAGCGCCTATCGGGCGGGTTTTTTGCCGCAGGAAAGACGGCATATAGAAGGCCGTCTCGCCAACGGAGATCTCCTGGCGGTTGTTTCGACCAGTGCCCTGGAACTGGGAATCGACATCGGGGAACTCGACCTGTGCCTTCTGGTGGGCTATCCGGGGACCGTCGTCTCCACCTTGCAGCGGGGGGGGCGTGTCGGCCGCAGCGGCCGGGAGTCCGCGGTCATTCTGATTGCCGGTGAAGATGCACTGGACCAATATTTCATGCGCCATCCGCATGATTTTTTCAACCGGACGCCCGAAGCCGCCGTGGTCAATCCCTACAATCCGGCCATCCTGGCCCGCCATACCGTATGTGCGGCCGCGGAACTGCCGCTCGGCCGGGATGAAGAATTTGTCACCCGCCACAAGGCGGTGAAAGCCGCCGTCGCCGGTTTGGAACGCGCCGGAAAACTGTTGCGGAGCGCCGACGGCCGACAGTGGTTTGCCGCACGGAAAAATCCGCAGCGCCATGTCGAGCTGCGGGGCGCCGGCCGGCGTTTTCAGATCGTGGCAACGCAGGACGGTGCCGGAAAAGGCGAAATCGACGCCATCAGAGCCTTAAAGGAAACACACACCGGTGCGGTTTACCTGCATGGATCCAAGGTGTATCTTGTGGATGAATTGTCGCTTGAGACCAACACGGTGTATGTCAGTCCGCAAGACGTGGATTTTTATACCCGCGTTCGGTCGAATAAAAACACGCAGATTCTGGAAGTGCTGGATGAAAAGGCGGTGAAGGGGATCCGCGCCGGCTACGGCCGCATCCGGGTGACCGAAAAGATCACCGGTTTCGAAAGATGGCGCATCCGTACCAAAAAAATGATCAGTCGTGAGCCGCTCGACCTGCCGGAGCAGACCTTTGAAACCGAGGGATTGTGGTTCGCCATTCCACAGACGATCGCACGGGCGGTCGAGGCGCGCTATCTGCATTTTATGGGCGGTATTCACGCCATGGAGCACGCTTTCATCGGCATGTTCCCTTTGCTCGTCATGGCCGACCGCAACGACCTCGGCGGCATTTCAACGCCCTTGCATCCACAAATTGAATGTGCCGCCGTTTTTGTTTACGACGCGGTCTACGGCGGGGCCGGCTTGAGCCGCCAGGCCTTTGCAGCGGCCGAAAACCTGTTGTCGACGACCTTGAAAGCCGTCATGAGCTGCCCGTGTGAAAACGGCTGTCCCTCCTGTGTTCATTCACCCAAATGCGGCTCCGGCAACCGGCCCATCGACAAGCGTGCGGCCGTATTTATTTTGAAGACCATCCAAAGATCGGCGCCGCCGGATAATAAAGCGGCGTTGCGAACGGCCCAAGCACCTCCGGCCACCCCATCCGAAGCGCCGGCCGCCGCCGATGAAAAAAAGAATGCGGCCGCGGCCGCCGGCCCTGAAAAGCCACCCAAAAAAAGGGCGGCCGCACAGGCACAGCTGAAAGCATTCGGTCCCGCGGGACGCGGACGGCGCCTGCGGCAGGCCCGGCTGCGGCAGCGGCGGGGTAAAGACAGGGGCCGGCCGCCGTTGGAAGATGGGGTCGTCTCGGGGGGTGCGCCGCCGGCGAAAGCGGCCGGGCAAATCGTCCGTTTCGGTGTTTTCGACCTTGAAACCCAGCTGTCGGCCCGGGACGTGGGCGGCTGGCACAGAGCGGACCGCATGCGCGTCAGCTGTGCTGTTTTATACGATTCGGTTGAAGACGTCTATCGCAGCTACACGGAAGAACAGGTGCCGCAGCTGATTCAGCGCTTCGAGCGCTATGACTGGATTGTGGGCTTCAATTCCCGCCGTTTTGACTACCGGGTCCTGAGCGCCTATACCGACATCGATATTTCGCAGCTGCCGTCTCTCGACATTCTGGAGGAAGTCAAACAGCACCTTGGCTACCGCCTCTCACTGGACCATCTGGCGGGGGCGACCCTCGGAGAACACAAGACGGGGGACGGGTTGAAGGCCCTGCGCTGGTGGAAGGAGGGCCGGCTCGCGGAACTGATGGATTACTGCCGTCAGGATGTCCGCATTACATGGGAGCTGCTGCGTTTCGGCATGCGGCACGGTTTTCTGCTGTTCACCAACAAAGCCGGCCAGGCGGTGCGCCTGCCCGTGAACTGGCGCGAGCGCTTTCAACGCCGTCCCGGTCCGGCGGACTGCCACATGGATATCAGCTGATTGAAATCCGTGAGGACGAGGTCGGGCGCTGCATTGCGGCAGTCCGGATCGTTTTTTCTCCGCCGCAGGGAGCGTTTGTCGCCCGCAAAAAGCGCTGTTTTAAATCCCGCCCTGTGCGCCGGCAGTACGTCGTTGCGCATGTCGTTGCCGACAAAAAGGGCGTGCCGGGGCTGGATGCCCATGGCGGACAGCCGGCGGCGGGCGGCGTCGAAAATCCGGGGCGAGGGCTTGGCGCACTGCATTGCAAAGGAATACAGCAGCAGCTGTTTTTGAAAACCGGCGGCGGCGGGCGGACCGAAAAAATAGGCCAGTACGTGCGGGGTGAAGAACTGGGCGTTGGAAACAACGCCGGCGGGTATGCCGCGCGAGCGACAGACCTGCAGCATGGATGCGGCGTTGGGCATGGGAAACACCGGATTGACGATCATTTCGAAATGCATCGCGAAGCGCCGGGCTTCCCGGCGATTGAAACCGGGTATCAGCTGCCGCCAGAGGTCTTCGATGCGGACTTCCGGAAAGTCGATGCCGGCCCTGTGCTGCTCCTTATGGGTTTTTTTTATGGCTTGGGTCAACCGCCGCACAAGGACGTCCGGATCCGCGTGAATTCGAAAGCGACGGAACAGCGCTCTGAGACGGGGATCGTTTTCCGGCCCGGCGTTGCCCATCGATATGTCGCCGGATGCGCTGATCAAAAGGGTTCCATACACGTCGAACAGAATGCACCGGGGCACATCCAGCAGCGTACCGCCGGGGACGCATCCCGTTGGAATGGGGCTGAGCGGAACAACGTGTTGGGCGATGATGTCCGTAAAACCGGTCATGGTCCCCACTTCAGCAGCCGCATCTCCGCCGGTTTCAGAAAGCAGTCCAGCAGGCGCCGTCGGTCGATGCTTTGTCGAAGCGGATGCGCCGCCACCTGCCGATAAACAGCCTTCAAACGCCGGGCCAGCTGGACGGGTGAATATGCGTTTAGGACCGTCCGGCGATTCCGCTCGATCCGCCATTGGTCGGCGGCGGCTTTTTCGGGTCGGGCGAGAAAGGGGTTCAGACGGAGGATCTGCTGACGGGCGTCCGCGCTGTGGATGAGATGCCGGATGACCTGCTGCTGGTCACTTTCGTCCAGAAAGCCGAAATCGATGCAGCCGTCGCGCCGTCGTTCCCGGATAAAGGTTTGAATGCGCCGGTCATTTTCCGCCGCAAGACCGAAAAAGGCGTATTGTGCATGAACGCAGACGCGCCATTTCTCAAAAAATGCATCGGCGTTAAGGCACGTAAGCGGGATGTTCAGTGCGGCATACAGATGCTCCAGCATCATACCCTTTTTGACAAAATCAACGGTGATGGCGGGAAGGTTTCGCCCCCACACGCCTTTACCGGCGGTCCAGGGTTCCAGAAAGGTGAAACCGAAACCCTCCGTGACGCTGGTGGTCAAGACAAACGCGGCGGAGCGCATCAGCATCGCTAAAGGATTTTTCAAACCAGCGTCGAAGACCACCTTGAGACCCTGTCCGGCGACGAAGGCTTTCCAGTTTTCGTAAGCGGTTGCATCGCGGATGCTGTTGGGCGGCAGGGTGATGTACAGCGGTGTCCGGGGGTTCAGAAAAAGGGATATCAGGATGGCTTCACCCAGATTTTTGCGGCGGATGGCCCGCACAGGGTAAAGCACCTTGTCCGCTTCAGCGCGGGCAGGCGCCGCTGCATTCAGGGGTGCAACGGCGTTGGGAAGGATGTGGACGCCTTCCGGCTTCAAGCCGGCGTGGAGCAGAAAGGCGCGGTCCCTTGTGTTGAGAACGGCGTAATGGCAGTCATCCGGATAGGGCTCATGATAGTAAACCCCGGGGCGGCCGTCTTCCGCAAAATCGTGGATTTGGAGCAAAAGGGGCACGCCGGCCGATTGAAGTCGACGCAGGATTCGGAGAAAACCGCGGTTTTTGGCAAGCGTCGGGTTGTGCACATGCAGCAGGTCGCACCCGTTTTTCCAATGCGACGCGATGGCATCCAGGATCTCATGGGCGGTTTCGGCCGGCGATGTCGTGGCCTGAAGACGTCCATCGTAGGCCATGCCGGGGACAAGGCGCACAGGGCCGGGAAAATCCATCGTCGGCGCTTCACCGCAGATCGTCAAGGCTTCTCCCTCGCGGGACACGGCCTCGACCTGCTGCTTGATGACCGCGGTAACGCCGCCCGGTTTGAGATGGTAGTGTAGAAAAGCGACGTTCAAACGTTTTTCCTTCTCAAGAAAAAGGTGGGGGCAATCGTCCGCCATCCCGCAAAATGACACCACGGCTGATAACGATTTTCCACTTTTTCCTGAAATATCACAATCGCTTTGACTTTGAAAGCTGTTGACACCCGTTGATACCCTATGTAATATATATAGTTTTGTCTCTGTCGGAGCAACACGTCCCATTTTTTACTATCAGAAAACCGAACCGGATTAAAGCTGCGTATGTCGCTATGTAAAATGCAATTCGTTCATCTGTTGGCGGCGGTGGTGGCCGGGGTGTTTCTGGGATCGGCGCTGGCGGCCGCGGAAACCAATGCGGCCCTGGTGCGGGAGCAGGATGCCGATAAGGACGGCGTCGTCGACCGGCGGGCGCATTTTGATGACCAGGGGCGGCTGGTGATGCTGGAAATAGACACAGACGCAGACGGCCGGTGGGAAACGCTGCAGCATTATGAAAACGGCCGCGTGGTCGAAGCGGAGCGCGATCAAAATGCGGACGGCGTCGCCGATGTGTGGGAATACTATGAAAACACGCGTCTCGTACGGTTGGAAAAAGACCGGAACGGGGATGGACGCGTCGACGCCGTGTATCATTATGATCCGGACGGGGCGTTGCGGCAGAGCTTTCACGACGAGGATGCCGACGGTCGTAAAGAAATACGGCGGTCCTATAAAAACGGCCGGCCGGCGCTGCAGCAGCGGGATGGAGACGGGGACGGCGTTTTCGAATCGACGGTTTTTTTCGAGGATGGAGCGGCCGTTCGCGAAACCCTGGATGCAAATGCCGATGGGCGGCCCGATAAAATAACGCGATATCAGGCGGACAAAGGCATTTATGTGGAAGAAGACCTCGACGACAGCGGCACCATGGACCGCTTTACCTGGTTTGACAGCCGGGGACGGCCCCTGCGGGTGCTGGAGTCGACCCGTAAAAACGGCTGCAACGACCGCGAGACCTTTTTTGAAAACGGCGGGGTCCATCGGATCGAACAGGACACGGATCAGGACGGCGTCAAAGAAACGCGTTTTCACTACCGGGGCGGCGTGCTGCAGCGCATGCGCCGGGGCGACGGCAAGGGAGGGCCCCCGGTGCTCACGATTGATTATGATGGGGAAGGCCGTCGTGAAAAAGTGGTGATGGATACCGACGAAGACGGCCGGATCGATGCATGGGAAACCTATCGCTCCGGGCGGATTCACACGCTCGAACGGGACACCAACGCCGACGGCAACGTCGACATGGAAGTCCATTATCAGGCCGGCCGCCCCTACCAGGCAACACTGGATCGCGACCACGACGGCCGGTTTGAGACCCTGCAGCACTACCAGGACAATACCTGGGACATGGTGGTGGCGGTGGATGCCGACGGGGACGGAACACCCGAACGGCGCGAAATGCTTCTTGATGATGTCGTCAGGGAAAAGGAGCGGGATGTGGACGGCGACGGCCGGATTGACTGGATAGAAATCTACGATGACCACGGCCGGCTGATCAAAAGCCGCGAAAACGATGACGGCGGCCGTTTGAACATCACCTGGTACTACGATGACCGGGAACAGGCGGTGCGGGCGGAAAAAGACACCACCGGCGACGGCCGCATCGATACCTGGTTTTATTATCAAAACCAGCGGCTGACCCGGGTGGCGGAGGACACGAACGGTGACGGCGCGCCGGATCTCTGGGAAGAATACGATACCGCTGAAACAATGATCCGCCGTTCGCGTGATCTGGACTACGATGGAACGGTGGATCTGGTCGAATAAGCAAATTGCCGGAGGAAAAACATGATGTTCAGCTTTCTTGCAAAGGGAGGGGTGCTGGTGGCGCCCATCCTGCTTTGTTCCGTGATGGCCGTGGCCATCTTTTTCGAAAGGCTGATTCGCTTTTACCGTCTGCGGAAACGCGGCAAGGGGTTGGCTGAAGGTGTGGCCCGCCTGGTCCGCGGCGGCCAGGATGAAAAGGCCGGCGAACTCGCCAGAAGCAGCCGGTCGCCCATGGGAAATGTGCTCTCGCAGGCGATGGAAGTCAAGAATCAGGACCGCGAGACGCTGGAAACGGTGATCGCCCACGCCACCGAAGAGCAGATGCGCTATTTGTCCCGTTATCTGCAGGCGCTGGCCACCATCGGCAATATCACGCCGCTTTTGGGGCTGCTGGGTACGGTCATCGGCATGATCAAGGCCTTCATGGTCATTCAGGAAATGGGCGGCAAAGTCAATGCCGCCGTGCTGGCCGGCGGCATCTGGGAAGCGTTGTTGACCACCGCCATGGGACTGGCTGTGGCCCTGCCGACCATTCTGGCCCACAGCTACCTCGTCAGTCGGGTCAACGCCTATGAGGCGTGGCTGCAGGACGGCGCTGTGACTTTCATGAAAGCGGTGATGCGCTGAACAACGCCCGCGAAAAACGCAACGCCTTATTTCAAAGAAGGTGGAACCATGCTGTTTGCCAAAAAAGAACGCCGTTTTTATCAGCTTCAGGCCCCCCTGACCTCTTTGATCGACATCGTTTTCCTGCTGCTGGTATACTTTCTGCTGACGACCAATTTCATGGTGGACGAGGGCATCAACATCAAGCTGCCCAGGGCGGATGCCTCCGCCCCGCAGACGAGCAGGGAGCTCACCATTTTCGTGGACAAAGACGGCGGCACCTTTTTTGATGGAAAACCCGTGGTTCTGAATGCGCTTTTAAACGTTCTCGAGCAGCACATCGCCGGTCAGCCGGATCGTCTGGTGGTGATCAAGGCCGATCGGGCGGTGGTTCTCGACAAGGCCGTCAAGGTGATGGACATCGCCAAGGCCGCCGGTGCTGCACGACTGGCTCTGGCCACAGAGAAAGATTTTTAGCTGAATTCAGTAAAAAGCAAAACCGTTCACAGGGAAGATCGTTTTTCTTTAAATGACGGAAACCCATAACAGAGCGAACTGGCTGCTGCGGGGGTTGATTGTGTTTTCGCTGGTTCTGCACGGTCTCTTGTTCAGCTATCTGACGGATGTTTTCAG